>Ga0155283_1183_pt1 | contig 8189 bp, 5 predicted proteins | sample RifCSPhighO2_02_FD_106251 | JGI IMG/M metagenome (GOLD analysis project Ga0155283, IMG submission 106251) | Deltaproteobacteria bacterium RIFCSPHIGHO2_02_FULL_60_17 | reverse complement strand
CGAGAGTATCTTGATGCCGCCCCGGTTGCTGGTAAAGCGGCCGTCGCGCGCGTTGTAGCTGGTATCGTAGGTCAGAAGCAGATGGTCCGTGAGGTGAAAAAGCGTGCGCACGCCCAGCTCCCCGAGGACATCACGGTGGAGCAGCCTCTCGTCCGTGAGCGTGGTGAGGTTGGCGTTGTCCGCCAGCTCGGCCAGAGAATCCCGGCGGATGAAACGGTAGCTGATATCCAGATGGTTGGGGCGCATGAAGTCGCGATCCAAGACCCGGCGCGTAAGGGGGCGGGGGTCCAGAATCGAGAAGAGAACCCCGGCCTGGCTCACCTGCCACGGGCCGGGATTGAGCCCGGTATCGAAGCCGAGGGCCAGATAGTCCCGCGGCACGATCCGAAAGCCCATATCCAAGTCGGAGAGGCTATCGCCCCCTTTTCTTTCCTTATCAATGTCGTAGCTTAACGCCAGCCTGAGACTCCCCATCTCCCTGATTTCCCCGACTGCGGCAGAGTTTGCCAGCTCGACGTCCCGCTCCTGCGAGAGTCCCGCCGGCCCCTGGGCAAACTTGCCCCAGAACCGATTGGTGAGAGAAAAGGTCGCGACATTCCTGCGATTGATCCGGTCGGCGCCGTCAAAGATGGGTATGTCGCGATCCCTTACCCGGGGCACAAACAGGTAGCTGATCTCGGGCTCGATCGCGTGCTTCACCTTCGCCAGGGCGGAACCGCCCAGGTCATAAACCCGGCCCAGCGACGTCCCGATCTTGCCCCGCATCTCGACCAGCTCGCGCGAATGGTTCCGATCAAAAACGCTCTCGTTTTGATACAGGTGGTACGCGGTCTCGCGCAGGGCGACGTCAAAAGAGCCGAGCAGGTAAGGATAAAGCTGAAAAGGCACAAAGAGCTCCGGCCTGAGATCCAACCGCAGACCATCCGCCCCTTCCCTGCGCAGGTAATTCACCCCTTCGGCGCGCCAGCGCAGCTCCAATGGACTCTGCCCCAAGACGCGGCGTCCTCTGAAGAGCAGCTGCGGCGTCTTTTGCAGCGTGGTTTTGTCCGGCTGAATGAAATCCTGATGAAAGGCCCAATCGCCCCGGAACGACATATCGCTCCAGTCACGGAGAAAACCGAAGTGCGAGCTGGTATACCGGCTGCTCCTCAGCTCCCTTTCACGAGGCGAATCCACGACGAAGCTATCGATCTCCCGCAGAAAGAGATCGTCGCTGAAGGCGGCGATATCGCTGTAGCTCTTCCAGCCCGTGGGACTGGCGTGGCGATGTTCGGCCAACACGCTCCAGCGGTTCTGAGGGATGTGCTGATCCGCGATCGTACGGTCGCCGACAGCGGAGCTCTCGTCTTTGCGCAACCCCTCGTTGAAGTAGGAGACGCCGATCTCGGCCCGGGCATTCCGGCTCATGATCGTGCGCAGCTCGCCAAAGAGCCCGGCGCGCGCGCGGCTCTCGATGTCGACTCCGAAGGTGGCGTCCGTGCTCTTCGAGATGGCCCAGAAAAAGGGCTGCTCGAACTTGAAGCCCTCCCGGGTGGAAGAGCCGAACTTGGGAAAGAGAAATCCGGTCTGCCTCTCGGTCCTCAGAGGGAAATAGGCGTAAGGCAGGTATAAAACCGGCACGTCCATGAGATAGAAGATCCCGCCCCGGAGGACCGCTTCGCCGTCGCGCTGCAGATCGATCTTCTCGGCGGAGATCCTCCAGGTCGGCGGGCCGGACTCGCAGAGACAGGTGGTAAAGAAACCCTCGTCGATGTGATAGGTCTGGCCCGAGAGTTTCTGTATGCGCCTGCCGCTCATGCTGAGATGGCCGGCCTCGACAAAGATATCTCCCTGCTCGATCGTGGCGGTCTCCTGCTCGAGGTTGAACTCGACCGCCTCGGCCTTGAGCTTCCACGCCGGATCATCGACCGAGACCTTCCCCCTGGCCTGCCCTTGCTGCGTCTGCCGATCGAGCCGGATCTGATCGGCCTTGAGAGTCATCTCGCGCCGCTTGATCTCCACATTGCCGCTCGCCTCGATCCTGGCGCCCTTCTCCTCGACTTTGAGCGAGTCGGCGGTGACCTGAATCTCCGAGCCGACCTTTTGCGCCGGCTCCGGCACGGCCTGGGCGTGCAGCGGCACCGCCTGTAAAAGCGCGAAGCTCCAGATCAGGGACGATAAGCTGTAGGGTCTTCGGAGCAACATATTGTAAACAGCCCGTGCTACGGCCTGGCTCCCAGGGAATGGCCTGGCGCCGATTGCGCCGGCGCCCTGCCGGCCAGCAGGGGACGAACCTCACCCAAAAGGTAGAGCGAGCCGGCGACCAAAACGACGTCTTCCGGGCCGGCCCGCTCCAAGAGAATGCGGAGGGCCTGCGCCGGATCCTCGACGACGCTCACAGGGAGCCGGCCCTTTACCGCCGCGCTCATTTTCCCGGGGTCGGCGCTGCGCTGCATCGGCACGCGGGTCAAAACCGCCTCGCTCACCACTTGGGACAGCTCTGCCAGCATATGGGGCCAATCCTTGTCTTCCATCGCGGCGAACAGGAGCTTGACGTTCCGTTCTCCGCGCAAACAGCGCATCTCCTCGACCAGCGCGCCGATCCCCTCGTTGTTGTGCGCCCCGTCCAGGATCACCATGGGATGCTCCCAGGCGACTTCCAGGCGGCCCGGCCAAAAAACGGTTTCCAGCCCCTCGCGCACGGCCGCCTCGCTCACCGGGAACGCCGCGCGCGCGACCTCCAGCGCGGCCAGGGCCAGAGCGCTGTTGCGCCTCTGATGATCCCCGCGCAGCCCCAGCTTGAGCCCCGCGAGAGTCCAATTGAGCCCCCGATAGTCGAAAAGACCACCGCCCTTGAGCGCGACGGCGAAATCGCATCCCAAAAAATAATTCGCCGCACCCGCATGCGCGGCCATCCCCCGGAGCAGCTCCTGGACTTCGGAAGCCAAAGGGCCGCAGACCACCGGCACGCCCTTCTTGATGATGCCGCCCTTTTCGCGGGCAATGGAGAGCAGGTCTCTTCCCAGATAGGCCTCGTGGTCCCTGGCAATGGTCGTGATCATCGATACCGCCGGCACAACGAGATTGGTCGCGTCGAGCCTGCCTCCGAGCCCCACCTCTACCACGGCCACATCCGCGTTCAGCCGGGCAAAATAGATAAAGCCCATGACGGTCACAAACTCGAAGAAGGTGAGCGGGATCCGGGCCTCGGCCGCGCGGCTCTTGATCTCCCCGGCCAGCTCCACCACTTCGGCAGGCGAGATCTCCTCGTCCCCTACCCGAATGCGCTCGGTAAAGGAAACCACATGGGGAGAAGTGTAAAGGGCGGCGCGATAGCCCGCGAGCGAGAGAATGCGGTGCAGCATCGCCGCGGTGGAGCCCTTGCCGTTCGTGCCCGCGATATGGAAGGCGGGATAACGCCGCTCAGGATGGCCGAACAGAGAGAGAGCCCGCTCTACCCGATCGAGCCTGAGGTCGATCTCGCCCCCGCGCAGATTGAAAATATAATTCAGAGTTTCAGAGTAAGACGCCATGACTTTACTGGAACTGAATCCACTTTGAACGATTTGAACGTTTTAAACCGTTCAAGCCGTTAGTCCTCATAGCTCAGTCCTTTTTTGTTACCGAGTTCATCGCCCGCTTGAGCCGGGCGACAAACCGGCCGGCCTGCGCCACCTTCTCCCGCCTGGCGCGGGCTCTCTCCATCGTCCCGATCAAGGCGCTGCCCACGACCGCGGCATCGGCGAAAGAGGCGATCCAGGCGGCCTGCCTGGGCGTTGAGATGCCAAATCCCACGCCTACAGGAAGCGACGTCTCACGCCGGACCCGCGCCACCCGGGCGCGCAGATGATTTTCCAAGCTCCGGCGCGCCCCGGTCACGCCTGTCACCGAGACGTAGTAAATAAAGCCCCGTCCCCGCCGCGCCACCAGCCTGATGCGCCCGATATCGCTCGTCGGCGCCAACAGAAATATCGTATCCAAGCCGCGCGCGTCTGTCCATCGCTTGAGCTCCCCGCTCTCCTCCGGAGGAAGATCCACGCACAGGACGCCGTCGACGCCCGCCGCTTCGGCCTCTGCGGTGAAACGCTTGAGTCCGTAACGGAGAAAAGGGTTGTAGTAGCCGAAAAGGATCAGCGGCATCTCCGAGTGGCGGCGAAACTTGCGCACCATCTCCAAGATTCGCGGCAGCGACGCCCCCTTCTCCAGGGCGCGCTCCGAGGCGCGCTGGATGGTGGGCCCGTCCGCCATAGGGTCCGAGAAGGGAACCCCCAGCTCGGTCAAATCCGCTCCGCCCCGCTCCAAAGCGCGCAGGATCTCCAGCGTCGTGGCGAGATCCGGATCCCCGGCGGTGACGAATGGGATCAGGGCCGTCTTTCGCTGTTTTTTCAGCGCGGCGAATTTTTTGTCGATACGATTCACAACGGATTCCGTCCCAATGGAAACTGCAAAGTTCAAAATAAAAAATTTAAATTTTGCCTTTTGCAATTTTCATTTTGCAATGCATTGTTAAAGTTTTACTCCCAGATACTCCCCCACCGTGCTCATGTCCTTATCTCCCCGCCCGGACAGGTTGATGACTATCGTCTGGCTCTTTTTCAAGCGCGGCGCCAGACGAATCACCGCCGCCACGGCATGGGCGCTTTCCAATGCCGGGATAATTCCTTCGATCTCCGCCAGCACCTGCAAGGCGTCCGCCGCCTCCCTATCGGTGGCGGAGACAAAGCGGACCCGGCCCCGGTCGCGCAGATAACTCAGTTCCGGCCCCACGCCCGGATAATCCAGCCCCGCGGCAATGGAGTGGGCATGGCGGACCTGGCCCAGCCTGTCCTGCAGGAGATAGCTCTTGCTGCCATGGAGCACGCCCACCTCGCCGCCTGAGATGGAGGCTGCGTGACGGCCGCTCTTCAGCCCCAGGCCCGCCGCCTCCACGCCCACCATCTTGACCGTTTTGTATCTCAGAAAAGGATAAAAAAGGCCCATGGAGTTGCTGCCTCCGCCGACGCAGGCGACCAGATAATCCGGCAGCCGCCTGTCCCGCGCCCAGAGCTGCTTTTTCACTTCCCGGCCGATGACGGACTGGAAATCTCGCACCATCATGGGATAGGGATGGGGACCGGCTACCGAGCCGATCAGGTAGTAGGTCGTGCGGACGTAAGTTACCCAATCCCTCAAGGCTTCGTTCATGGCGTCTTTGAGCGTCTGGCTGCCCGATTCGACCACCCTGACCTTCGCCCCCAGAAGCTTCATGCGAAAGACGTTGAGCGCCTGCCGCTCCACATCTGCTTTGCCCATGAAGATCTCGCACTCGAGCCCGAAGCGCGCGGCCACGGTGGCGGTGGCCACGCCGTGCTGGCCTGCGCCGGTCTCGGCGATGATCCTGTGTTTGCCCATTCTCAAAGCGAGGAGGACTTGCCCCAGCGTGTTGTTGATCTTGTGGGCGCCGGTATGGCAGAGATCCTCGCGCTTGAGATAGATCCTGGCGCCGCCCAGCCTGCGCGTGAGCCGCTCGGCGAAATAGAGCGGCGTCTCCCTGCCGGCATAGTCGCGCAGATAACGGTGAAACTCGGCCCGGAAGGAGGGATCGCGCCGAACCTCTGCGTAGGCCTTTTCCAGCTCGATCAAGGCCGGCATCAGCGTCTCGGAGACGTACCGCCCGCCATAGATGCCGAAGTGGCCCCGTTTGTCAGGCACTCTTGGCAGCGACAATAAACGCCTTGAGTTTTTCATGATCCTTGATTCCCGGGCGCGCCTCCACCCCGGTGCAGACATCCACGCCGTATGGGCGGACGCGCCGTATCCCCTCCACAACGTTCTCCTGATCCAAGCCCCCCGCCAGCAGCAGCCGATCGGCCGGCAGTCCCTCGAGCCAACTCCACGGAAAAGACGCGCCGGAGCCGCCATACCCCGGAGCCCAGGAGTCCACGAGGTAGAAGTCCGCGGGAAAATCGTTGACGGCGCCCACAGACTCGCGCCCCTGCACGCGAAAGGCCTTGATCACTTTCCACTGCCACCCGCGACAATATTCCGGCTGCTCCTCGCCGTGAAACTGAAGCCCCCAAAAGGCCTGCCGGCCGTCGGGAAAGGCGCCGCAGCGAAGAACATCCCGCACCTTTTCCCTCGGCTCGTTGACGAAGAGGGCGACGTTGGCTACCGAGGCGGGCAGCGCCGCGAGGATCTCGCGCGCCCTTTCGGGAGCGATGTAGCGCGGGCTCGGCGGATAGAAGTTAAACCCCAACAGATCGGCGCCGAGATCCACCGCCTTCAGCGCGTCCGTCAAATTCGTGATCCCGCAAACCTTGACCTTCACCATTTTCGTAAATAGCGGATTGCGAATAGCGAATATCGGATTTCAAATCTATTTACCCATTCGCCATTCGCATTCACTTTTCGCTATTCGCCATTTGCTATTCGCTATTCCCCAGCAGTTCTTTAAGCTTCGCTCCCGGGTCCGGCGCCCTCATGAGCGCCTCCCCGACCAAAAAGACATGCGCCCCGAGCGCTTCCAATCGCCGGATCTGCTGCGGGTTGTCGATCCCGCTCTCGCACACCACCAGGGCGCCGGCGGGAATCCGGGGCAGCAAACGCTCCGTGGTCTCCAACCTCACGTCAAAAGTTTTCAGATCCCGGTTGTTGATGCCGACCAGGACCGCCCCCGCATGGAGCGCGCATTCCAGCTCCGCCTCGGTATGGACCTCGACCAGGGCGTCCAGAGATAGCGACCCCGCCTGATCCTTAAGCTCCTGGAGCAGCGCCGGATCGAGAAGCGCCACGATCAACAGCACTGCGTCGGCGCCGAAACTCTTCGCCTCCAGGAGCTGGTAACCGTCCAAAACAAAATCCTTGCGCAGAAGAGGGATCGGCACCTCTTGTCGAATCCGCTCCAAATAAGAAAGGCTCCCCTGGAAGAAGCGCTCTTCGGTGAGAACCGAAAGGGCGCTCGCGCCGTTGGCAAAGAAATCCCTCGCGATGCCGACGGGGTCGAATTCTTCACGCAGGAGTCCCTGCGACGGCGAGGCCCGCTTGACCTCGGCGATGATGCGGCGCGACCCGCCCTCGAGACTTTTCCTGAAGCCCCTGCGCGGCTGAGCAAACAACGCTCGCTCTTGCAGCGCCGAGACGGGCGTCACGCGCCGCCTGCGCCCTACGACGTCGCGCACATGCTCCGCGATGGTATCGAGAAACATCTTAGTTATTCGTTACTGGTTATTGGTTACTCGTTAACTCGGAGTCCAAAATCGACTAACGAATATACGAATAACGATTAACGGTTATCAAACTGCGTTCGTCATCCGAACCAGCTGCTCGAGCTTTGCCTGGGCCTTGCCGGAATCGATCGATTGCGCGGCCAAACGCATGCCTTCGCTTACGGAGCCTGCCGCTCCGCTGACATAAAGGGCGGCGCCGCTATTCAACAATACCACGTCCCGCTTGGCCCCTTTCTCCCCGCGCAGGACCGCCCTCAAGGCATCGGCGCACTGCTCCGGATTTCCCCCCTGTATCTCCTCCAACCGGCAGCGCTTGAGCCCCACCTCCTCCGGCGTAAGAGTATAATTGCGGATCTGGCCGTCGCGCAGCTCGGAAATCTTGGTCGGCCCGCACACAGAGATCTCGTCCAGCCCCTCCATGCCGTGGACCACCATGGCCCTGACGGTTCCCAGGTTTCTCAAGACCTGGGTGATCAATTCGGTGAGCCCTCCGTCATAAATCCCGGTGAGCTGATGGGTTGCCCCCGCCGGGTTGGTGAGCGGGCCGAGGAGGTTGAAGACGGTTCTGATGCCGATTTCACGCCTCGGCTGCACGGCGTACTTCATGGCCTCGTGCAGCAGCGGCGCGAAGAGAAAGCCTATGCCGATTTTTTCCAGGCACTCCTCGACCCGCTCCTTGGAGGCATCGATCTTGACCCCCAAGGCCGCCAGCACATCGGCGCTCCCGGACTTACTGGAGACCGAGCGGTTGCCATGCTTCGCCACGGTGATCCCCGCGCCCGCCACGACAAACGCCGACGCGGTGGAGATATTAATGGTCCCTTTCTGATCTCCTCCGGTCCCGACGACGTCGAGGACGGGATCGGCCTTGACCTTGACGCGATGCGCCTTCTCCCTCATGACCCGCGCCGCTCCGGTGATCTCCGGCATGGTTTCGCCCTTCATCCGCAACGCGGTGAGAAAAGAGGCCACCTGCAGGGGGGTGGCCTCCCCGGTCATGATCTG
>Ga0155283_1198_pt4 | contig 8454 bp, 6 predicted proteins | sample RifCSPhighO2_02_FD_106251 | JGI IMG/M metagenome (GOLD analysis project Ga0155283, IMG submission 106251) | Deltaproteobacteria bacterium RIFCSPHIGHO2_02_FULL_60_17 | reverse complement strand
TTGACAATCAGCCGCCCTCCCACAAACGCCATGGTTAAATTCGGCTCCGAACTCAAAGCAACCTCGAGCCTGGCTACCAGGTTGCGGATCGCCAGCTGCGAGGCCGGATGCTTGTCGGAATACAAGCGGTATTGGCTCAGCACGAAGCCGAAAAACTTGACAATCTCGGTGTATCGCGTCTCTTTCTCAGCCGACTGCATTTCCACTATCGTCCCCCGCGCTCCGCTGGAAACCAAAATTTAAAGGCCGAGCCCTTGCCCACCTCGCTGCTTATCTCGATCCCGCCGCCGAGCAGCTCCAGAGTCTTCTTTACGTTCCGCAGCCCCAAACCCATCCCGCCGTAAAGCCTGGTGTGCGAGCTGTCGATCTGGTGGAAGGGGTCGAAAATAACCGTGTACCGGTCTCTGGGGATACCGATCCCGGTATCCGCCACTACGCAATGCACCATCCGCCGCTCCGGAGAATAGGATATGCGGACAGTGACGCTTCCTTGTTCGGTAAATTTGATGGCATTATCGATCAGGTTGCGGAATACCTTGGTGATCTTGCTACGGTCGGTAAACAGCGGCGGCGCCTTCGGGTCGATCTCCCAGATGAGGTCCAGCTTCTTGTGCCTTGCCTCATCGCCCAGTATCTCGAGCATCGCCTCTCGGATATGATCCGCGGTGAACGGGTCCGGATAGACGTTTGCCGCGCCTGCCTCGAGCTGCGACACGTCGATCGCGTTCTCCACCTGGAAGAGCAGGCCGGCGCCGCTCCGGCGTACGGTCTGGAGGCTGTCCTTTTGCTTTTCGTTCATCTCGCCGAAGATCCCATCCATTAAAATTTCCACGTTACCGAGAATAACCGTAACCGGTGTGCGCAGCTCGTGAGAGATGACACTGAGCAGCCGGTCCTTGATCCCGTCTGACTCCTCCAGGCGCAGGGTCAGTTTGGTAAGGTCGTCGACGTTGCCCTTCAGGGCTGTGAAGAGCCGAGAATTCTCAATCGTGATGCCGATGATCCTGCCCATCGCGGCGAGGAGCTGGATCTCGTGTTCTCTGAACCGTCCCCGCTTCGAGCTGGCCACGGCAAGGGTACCGATGACTCCCTCTCGAGCCAGGAGAGGCACGCCGAGCAGAGAATTGATTCCTTCCTTTCTCAGGTGGAGATAGGCGCATGAGGCATCTGTCTGAATATTGTCCCATAAAACCGGCCCCCTGGTGCGGACGATTTTACCGGAACTCCTTTCGCCCAATTTGATCTTGGCGTATTTCTCCCCGTATTCATCCGGAAACCCCTTGTGGCTCATGAGCTCGAGCTCTCCGGTAGCAGGGTTGAGCAGCCTGATATTGCCGTGCCTGAGACTCAACACCTCCAGCACTTTCTCGAGCGCGCTGTCATAGATCCGGGAGGAGTTCCGTACGATGGTGAGAAGGTCGGCCAAAGCCGACAATGCCGAGTAGCCTGTCAAGCCGACGCCGTTGGGTATTCTAGCCAGTTTTGCTACCGCCATGTTGGACCCCTTAAGCTACTTATATAGAGAGCAGCCTGTGCAATATCTGTTCCCACGGGAGAAAATCGGCCTATCATAAAAAAACCGTTTATAAATCAGGCATTTCACCCCGCTCCCCAGTTTTGCTGGCGGTCCCCCCGCCTGTCGAAATAGGCGTTCATTGTACCGTGATGTCAAATTATGTCAAACTGTGTTGAATTAGTGTGCGCCTTGGCGTCCCGGGCTGAGGAAAACGGGGACGGAGGTCAAGCTGGCGCCATGCAGCAGAATTCAGCCCCTAAACGCGGTCATATAGGGAAGCCTGACGGCTACTTTCCTCACTTTGTCCAGGTTGGCATGCAGCATGGCGGTAGAATCCCAGGAGCCCGATATCAAGGCGTTCCGGTAGGTGCCGGGAATGTCAAAACGGACTTGGCGCTCGCCAAAGGAAAGGCTCTTGGCTTCGAGATCCAGCGAAAAAACGGTTTGAGGCCTGCTCTCCGCCAGCCTCATCAGCTCTTCTATCTCGGCCGAACCGAGTGTCACGGTGGGGACGCCCATCATGACGCAATTGCCGGCGAAGATGCCGGCAAACGATTCGCCCACGATCGCGTGGATGCCGAAACGGTAGAGGGCCTGGGGGGCATGCTCTCTCGAGGAGCCGCAGCCAAAATTCCTGTTGACAAAAAGGATCGAAGCGCCCTTGTGCTTTGGATCATTGAGGGGATGGGGCCTGGGCTTGCCCGCGGCATCGAATCTCTCGTCGAAAAACGGATACTCGCCCATGCGCGCGAAGGTCACCTCCTTCAGATAGCGCGCCGGAATGATTCGGTCCGTGTCGATATCGTTGCCTCGGACCGCAACGGCCCTTCCAGTTACCTTCACTATCTTTGTATCTGCACTCATTTGAGATACTCCCGCACATCGACGATCTTGCCGCTCAAGGCCGCCGCTGCCACCATCGCCGGGCTCATGAGAATGGTGCGCCCGCCCGGGCTGCCCTGCCGCCCGATGAAATTCCGGTTGGAGGAAGAGGCGCAAATTTCCCTTCCTTTCAGTTTGTCCGGATTCATCGCGAGACACATCGAGCAACCGGCCTCTCTCCATTCGAAACCGGCCTGCGCAAAAATGCGGTCCAATCCTTCTTTCTCCGCCAAGGCCTTGACCGCGGCCGAGCCGGGAACAACGAGCGCGCGCACGCCGGCCCGAACCCTTCTCCCTTTGGCTATCTTTGCGGCCGCGCGCAGATCGCTCAGGCGCGAATTCGTGCAGGAGCCGATAAAGGCCACGTCGACCGGCGTGCCCAAGATGGGTTTTCCCGGCTGCCAGCCCATGTGCTCGTAGGCCTTCCTCGCCCCTTCCGGATCGGCAAACTCTTCTGGCAGAGGGAGCTTTTCCGAGATGCCCACCGCCTGCCCGGGATTGATCCCCCAGGTCACTGTCGGCTCGATCTCCGAACCCTTGATCTCCACAACATCGTCATAGCGCGCGTTCGGGTCGGAGGCCACCGATTTCCAGTAGGTGACGGCCCGATCAAAGTCCGCGCCCTTGGGAGCAAACTCCCTGCCTTTGAGAAAGGCAAAGGTCGTTTCGTCAGGGTTCACATAGCCGGCCCAGGCGCCCCCTTCGATGCTCATGTTGCAGACGGTCATCCGCTCTTCCATGCTCATCTTCTCGACGACGGCGCCGCCATATTCATAGGCAAAGCCCTTGCCACCGGCGACGCCGAGCCGGCGGATGATGTTCAGAATCACGTCTTTGGCGTAGACGCCCTCCGCAAGAGTTCCACTGACGTTGATTCTGCGCACCTTGAGCTTGTCCATCGCCAGGCTCTGCGTGGCCAGCACGTCCCGCACCTGGCTTGTCCCGATGCCGAAGGCGAGCGTCCCGAACGCGCCGTGGGTGCTGGTGTGGCTGTCTCCGCAGGCCAGTGTCATGCCCGGCTGCGTCAACCCGAGCTGGGGGCCGATCACGTGAACGATGCCCTGCTTATCGCTGTCCAATCCGAAGAATTCGACCCCGAATTGCGCGACATTCTTTTCCAGCGCCTGGGTCAGCTCCTCCGCCTGGGAATCCAGGAACGGACGGGACCGCATGTCCGTGGGCACTATGTGGTCGACTGTAGCGAAGGTCCGCTCCGGAAAGGCGATCTTCAAACCCTTCTCCCGCAGCATATCAAAGGCCGGGGCGGTGGTAATTTCGTGAATCAGATGGAGGCCGATAAAAAGCTGGGTCTGACCGGTCGGCAGGATCTCAATAGTATGCGATTGCCAAATTTTATCGTAAAGCGTTCGCCCTGAATTCTGAGCCATCGTCAATTATCTCCCAAAACGAAATCATACCTGCCCGTTTGCGGCAGTTCAAGGCCTTCCGCCAGCAGCGCTCACCGCCGAAGGCGTCTCTCAAGATCGATGCAATAGAGTCCGGATACGCTGTACCGTTGATACGCTTGAACCTACACGTCTGGTGCATCGATCTTTCGATCCACCTCCGGCGGTTCACTCCAAGACCAAGAGCGAGGGGCCTGGCGGAGCGATCCGAAAGCACCAGACGCGGAGGTTCGGATTAACCACTGCACTATTGCTTTCGGGGAGCGAGTCAGGTCCCGAGCGAACCCATTGCTTTGGGCGCGCGAAGCAGGCCCCCGAGCGGAACTTCCCGGCGACGAGACGCTGGAGCGACGCGGGCTTCTTTACTTATAGATCCACTTCCCCGGATCCCTGGCGTACTCGTCATAAGAGCCGGCGCTTGTGATCCCCGGTATCTGCGGAATCCAGTCTTCCTTTAGAAGCTCATCCGGATCGCCGTATGTGGCGGCCAGCTTGCGCACCCCCGGATCGTCCAGGGCGGTCAGCCGGCCCTCTCGAATGACCACATGCTCCCTGCCGTCTCTGGCGGTCACCGTCAAAGTAGGCAACAGCAAATGAATATGGAGGTGGCCGTACAGCAGGCCGCGCTCGCCGGCCCATTTCTCCTCCGGCGCGCGCCAGAGAGTGCCGAATCCCATGTGGATGACGCCGGAGCGGCGCCGCTCCCATTCAAAGCCGCCTGAGGAGTGGCGCTCGATGCCGCTCGGCCTGAGGATCTTGGGATTCGTCCCGATCGCGGCTTCCCAGAGATAGAACAGCCCGGGACGGGGAAAGCATGGGTATTGGGTTCGCTTGCTCTCCTCGAGCAGATCGCGCCAGGCGTCTCCATACGCCGCCCCACCCGCCACCTTGACTATTTGGCCGGCCTCCAACTCGACCTTGACCCGCGGAAAGGCCCTGGAAAAGTGGCTTGTCGTTCCGGCAACGACGCCGGCCGCGTTTTCCTTGGCGATAAGAGGGGGCACCGGATGGCTGAATAGATGGCCGTTGCGCGGCGTGGCCGAGAAGCCGTAGCGAGTGCCGTCATAGTACTCGTCCCAGTAGGTCCAGGAGATATCGGTCCCTTCGGGATCGATGAGCCGCGCCCGGCCGCCGCGTCCCCGCTCCCAGATCGGATCCCAGGTCTTTTTGTTGATGAGCAGGTGAAGATCCAGGGGGTAGGTCGTCGAGCGCTGCAAAAAATGCTCGGTTCGCAGCCAGGGGATTTGCTCGTAGCGGTGCGCGCTCTTCGGAACCGGTCCGCCTTTTCCATGAATCAGCAGATCGTAGCCGCGCCGCGCGGCAAATTCCTCGACGAAGGGCAACCCCTCCCAGCGCCTCGGGTTTTTCTCCCCCGCCTCCCTGCGCATGATCACGCGCACCTCGTCGAGAAAATCGAACTCCCTGTCCGGGTCGCCCATATCGATAAAAAGGAGGTCGACATGGGCCCCCCTTTCTCTGAGCGCCTGCGCGACCGCGTGAGGCACGGCCCGATCGTATTCCCGGTCCACCGCGATCAGCACCTTGTTGCCCGCGACGGTATTTCCATAGCCCACAAAGCCGACGTGGCTCTCGCGATTCTCCCGCCAGCCGGCCAGCGCGCGCGCTCCGGGCATAAGCGCAGCCAGATCAAGACTCCTAAGCCCGGGGCCGCTCGTTGGCCCGCTGCCGGCGCCGGCTCCCGCGCTTATTCCTACTTCGTCGCCAATGTCACACATGAAAAGCCCTATTTCACCGGCGCTAGAGTCCCAGCTCTTTCTGCGCCTGTTTGAGATAGCTAAGATCGACGTACTTTTCCGGGGGCGGCAAAGGCTCCTTCAGCATCCCATCCCTCAGCTGGACCTGGAGGTTCAGTTTCAACCCCTCAAGGGTGATGGAGCCGTCGACGGGAAAGACCCTGTTTTTGGTAAAATAGTCCACACCCCGCCGCGCGTACGGCTGGCGCACGCCCATCTCTTTGGTGAAAAAATCCGCGGCCTGATCGGGCTGCTCATGAATCCAGCGCAGGCTCCGAATGTGGGCCTTGAGAAATCGCACCACTGCAGCGCGGTTCTTTTCCGCCCAGGCCGCATTGACGTTGATCGAGTTAAATTGGTAGTGCGGAATCACCTCCATGGTATCTCCGAGCCTGTTAAAACCCTGATCAATGGCGATATCCGAGTAGGGAATGCCCAGGACACCGGCGGCTATCGCGCCGCCCTCCAGCGCGGTCAGGCGCGCCGCGGTGCCTCCTGAGACGACGACCAGCGCGAAGTCCCGCGGATGCTGAAGCCCCTTGCCCTTCAAGTAATCCAGCAGGATGGAGGTGCCGCCCCCGCGCAGGCTCGAAACCCCCAGCTTAGCGCCCTTGAGATCGCTGAGCTGCTTATAGGCCTTGCCCCCGATGAGGACGTAGGGAGCGGCGTTATCGACCCCGTCGATGAGCTTGAGGTTGCCTCCTCCCCTTTCGTTGAAGACGATGATGCCGTCGGGGTTGAAATTGGCGAAATGGAGCTCTCCGGCAACCAGCGCCTGAAGCTGAACATCGCTGCGACCGATATTGATCAGCTCGACCTGCAGCCCTTCGGCCGCGTAAAAACCCTTTTTCAGCGCCGCAAAAAATGGCAGATAGAAAAGGGTCTTAGAGGTATAGCCGGCCTTGAGGGTCTGACCGGAGACAGAGGGGGCAAAGAGAAAAACAAAACCTAGGAGCCCGAGGCTCAAGACCTTTTTCATGTGATGACCTCCTCTCCTGCTGCGGGATGTCAACCCTTCAGGCAATGGTCCAGCACCCACCGGACCACATCGATCCTCCTCGCGAACCAGACCTCGGGAAACGACTTGGCGTACTTGATGGATTCCTCGTAGACCTTTCCGGTTGCGGGAAAGGCCATCTGGCAGTGCATCGCCATCGTCAGCATCTTCGGCTCGGTCGCGGACTCCTCGTAAAGCATATCAAACTCGTCCTTGAAGGCCCCGAACAGATCCCTGGCGGTGATGCCTCTCCGGTACATGCCCGTGTCGTTGAGCCCGCTGATGGCGTTGCGGTAGGGAATCTCGACGAGAGTCTTGCCTTTCACCTGGACGAGGTACGGAGCGTCGTCGTTGACCGCGTCCCCATGCCATAGAAAACCTTCCTCGGCGAGCAGCTCCAGGGTGTTTTCGGTATGCCGCATCCCCGAGGTGAGCCACCCGTATGGTCTTACGCCAACCAAATCCTTAAACATTTTGACGCACGTCTGGATTTCCTCCCGTTCCTCTTCCTTCGACAAGTGAATAAGCTGAACATCCTCCGCGTAACTATGCCCCACGATCTCGTGTCCCTGCGCGTGAACCGCCTTTACCGCCTCCGGGTACCTGATCGCCGCGAGGCCGTTGATGTTGAACGAGGCCTTGAGTCCGTGCTTTTCAAGTATCCTCAAGATTCTCCACACCCCGGTCCTGCCGCCGTAATCGTTCTCGCTCGCTGTCCGAAAATCATACTTGCACCTCACATCCTCTGCGGTGATGGGGTTGGAGCCCCCTACATGGTGGGTTCGGCGCATCTTCGGGTCCGGATTCTCGGTCCAAGCCTCCAGGTTGCCGGCCAGGGTAACCGCGAGCCTGGCCCCGTTGGGCCATCGAAGATTTATCTTTTTTCCCTTGGAGAAGACGTCGTAGAACGAATCGTGTGATGGGATCATCTTGCGCCTCCTGGCAGCACGAAACTTTTTCCTCTCTACCGAAGGCTATATAAGGAAAGTCGCAAGCCTGTCAATCCGTTCAGGGAAGGAATGTTTAAGCCGTTCAAAAAATTCAAACTTTTTGAACTATTTTTGTTGGCCGAGGAGGTCATAGATCAGATAGTAGAACCCGGCCATCGACGGCAGATACGCCGTCACGATCTCCTTCAGGGAAAAACTCTGGCGCGCAGGATCAACGTGGCTAAAGAGCCTGAGGATGACCAGGTGCACCCTGCTCCGGTCCCGCGCAGCGTCCGCAAGGCGGAGGCTTTCGGTGTAAGGTATCAGAGGATCCGTGCTGCCGTGGCCGATCAGGAGATAGGCTTCAATCTTAGGAAGCAGCGGCTCCAGGGCGAGCCTCTCGAGATAGTCCTGCACCTGGGGATCTATTTTCTTGACCAGCTCGTTCACGCGATGCGGATCGTCGTTGGTCAGGAGCTCGTAAAGATATCTGCCGCTCGGCGTCAGCCTGCCGAGGAGGGGGAGCACGTCGGCTCCTGTCCTTGTCTCCTCCTGCTTGAAGATCTCTCTCAATAGTTCCCGGTCCCGCTCATTTTGGACGTAATCGACATTATTCATGAAAAAGACGAACTTGCCGTACGGCTCCGGCTTGAGGAAACCCTTTTCGCCGCCATACTCGTAGTGGCCGGTCGTGATAAAACGGATCACGTTGATGGGGTCGTAGTAGCCGCCGAAGGAGACCAGAAATTTCACCTGGCGGCGAATCGACGGATGGGCGGCGGCCATGAACGTGGGGCCGGCGCCGTAGCTGAAGCCCACCAGCCCCATCTTGCCCTCGTCGACTATATCTTTTTTGGCGGCGAGAAAACGGAAGGAGGCGACGATGTCGTCTATGTCCTCGAACCGGATGCGGAAGGACTTCATGCCGCGCAGCTCAGGAACCAGCACCGCGAAACCGGCTCGCGCGAGG
>Ga0155283_1174_pt1 | contig 8642 bp, 8 predicted proteins | sample RifCSPhighO2_02_FD_106251 | JGI IMG/M metagenome (GOLD analysis project Ga0155283, IMG submission 106251) | Deltaproteobacteria bacterium RIFCSPHIGHO2_02_FULL_60_17 | reverse complement strand
TGATGTCCGTGCGGCTCTTCACGGCCTCGCGCATCTCGCCCTGCAGGTGCTCTTCCATGCAGTATTTCTTGATCACATCGATCACCGTGTTTCCGTGCCCTTCATCGTGGTATTCGTGCGCCCGGAAGAATTCGAGGGCCGAAGAGGGTATACAGGAATAGTGTTTCTCCAGCGCCTCCCTCTCCTCGCGCATCCTCTTGGGTCCCTCTCCCTCGAACACCAGCCCGGTGCCGATCGCCACCGCCCAGTGGCTCTGCTGGACGAGCTGCACGTACATCTCCAGGCCGGCGCGCACGCCCGGCAGCGGTTGGTAGTTTAAAATATCCGCGCGCGCGATACCCAGCCCCTCCGCAAAGCGCACCCAGAGCTCGGCGTGGCTCGGGTACTTGCCGCCGAAAAGATCTTCGCCCTCCTCTTCGACCATGTTCTCCAGCAGCGCCCGGCGCATCTCCGGCACCGGACATTTCTGATAGCGCACGCCGAAAAATCTGTGGATGTTGCGGAACTCGTGAAACTGGTTCCTGGCCCACCACTGCAGCTGCTCTTTCGTGAGCCTGCCGGAGAGGAGCAACTGCCGCACCGGATGGGGCCGGCCATATCTGGTGCGCAGCGTATGCTGCAGGTCCGCGATCAATGCCTCGGGGGCTAATAGAGCCATGGCCGCCGCCTCCTTCTGAACACGAAAAATACTACTCCAGGCGAGAGGCGTTAGGCAACAGGCGTGAGTCAAAAATCAAGTTGTAATTTTTTCACGTATTCACTAACATTGAACCCAAATGGTCTCCGTCGCCTTGCGCGGTCTCACCAAGCGCTTCGGTCCGGTCGTCGCCGTGGACGGCGCCAATCTCACCGTCAACCACGGCGAGTTCCTGGTGGTCGTCGGCGAGAGCGGCTGCGGCAAGACCACCACCCTGCGACTCATCACCGGGCTGGAAACGCCCGACAGTGGAACGATCTATATCGGCGGGGTCCCGGTCAACGACCTGCCGGTGGGACAGAGGGGCGTGCAGATGATCTTCCAGAATTACGCGCTCTGGCCGCACATGAAAGTGTTCGACGATCGGGGCTATACCAATTTATCCCTGCCGCTCAAGATCCGGAAATGGTCGCAGGAGAGGATACGCGAATTCATGCGTCCCTTGACCCAAAGGCTGGGCATCGAAGAGGGCTTTTTCCGCCGCAGGCCCCAGGAGCTCTCCGGCGGGCAGCAGCAGCGCGTCGCCCTGGGCCGGGCGATGACGACCTCCCCCAGGGTGCTTCTCATGGACGAGCCGTTGAGCAACATCGATCCCCCTAACCGGCTCAAGATGCGGGGCGAGATCCTTAGATTCCACCGGGAGCAGCGGCTGACCACCCTTTATGTCACCCACAACCTGGCGGACGGGCTGGCCTTGGGAGACCGGATCGCCGTAATGCGCGAAGGCCGCTTCGAGCAGGTGGACACCGCCGAGAATCTGATGCGCCAGCCGGCGACCGACTATGTGGCGGACTTTTTCCGCGCATCGGAGCTGAGCCGGAGAGATCCCTTCAGCGAGAAACATTTATGACGCGCCCGGCGACACTCCTTGCAGCCCTCTTTGCCGTTCTCTTGTTCGCCGCCCCCGCCGGATCGACCTGCCGGGATATGGACGTGGCGCGCCATTTCATCACCCGCGCCTACGCCGCCGAGGCGGACGCCACCATCGAGTACTTCGGACATAATTTTTTCCAGATCACCACGCGCAAAGGGACCAGGATCGTCACCGATCCCCTGGCGCCGGGCATGCATGTCACCCCTCAGCTCGCCCCTCACGTCGCCACGGTGGGGAGAGAGCATCCCAACCACAACTACGTGCAGCTGCTCCAGGGCAATCCGATCATCATGCGCGGGCTGGCGCACCACGGCGCGGAGTGGAACCAGGTGAGCATCAATGTCCGGGATGTCTTCATCTACAATGTGCCGATCTACCAGACCGGACTCGAGGGCGCGCTCAAGGGGGCCGCCTTCATGTTCGACCTCGGAACCATCTGCATCGCGCATCTCGGGGACCTGGCCCATACGTTGACTGCCGCGCAGCTGAAACAGATGGGCAGGGTCGATATCGCCCTGATCCCTATCGGCGGGATCTTTACCATGCCCGCACGCACCGCCCGCGAGGTGCTGCAGCAAATCAAGCCGAAGATCGCTATCCCGATGCACTACCGGGACAACCCCTATATCCTCGCCCCCTTTGTGGAAGGGCTGACGACCCGGCGGCCCGAAGGCCACAGCCTGGTGGTCAGCAAAGCTGCTCTCCCCCCGACGACCGAGATCGTCGTCCTCAGACCCTACGCCGGCCGGGATTTCCGCTAACCATAATACTACAGCATTTCGATGACCATCGGCCGCCTTCTGATGAAGGCGTAAAGCGCGGCCGGACGGTGGGTGCCGCGCCGCTTCTTGCGCAGCCGCTGGAGCAGGCCGAGGGCGAGGATCTTTTTGCGGAAGTTGCGCCGGTCCAGGGGGCGGTGCAGTATCGTCTCGTAGACTTCTTGAAGCTCGCCGAGGGTAAACTCTGCCGGGAGAAGGCTGTAGACGATGTTGGTATATTGCAGCTTGGAGCGAATTCTTCTAAGCGCCAGCCGCCCTACCTGATCGTGGTCGTAGGCGAGGCCGGGAAGAGCGGCCGCCCGGCACCACCGGATATCCGCATATTTGGAGGCCGGATTGAGTTGAATCCCATGGTGCGGGACCAGGGCCAGGTAGGAGACGGAAACCACGCGCGTGGCCGGATCCCGCTCAGGTTTTCCGAAGGTATAGAGCTGCTCCAGGTAACCGTTCCTGGCTCCGGTCCTTTCGTAGACCTCCCGCTCGGCCGCCTGGTCGAGAGACTCCTCGCTTCCCACCAGTCCCCCCGGAAAGGCCCACTTGCCGGCGAACGGCCCCTCTTTCACCTGGACCAGGAGACATCGGAGCGCCCTTCGCGCCAAGGTATAGATAACCAGGTCCACCGCCACTCTGGGGTGCCCTTGGGTATCCGGAAAGCGGTGATATGACTCCACTTGGCCCATAGCCGACCGCAGCCTGAGAGGCTCTCTTTATATCTTGAATGCTTCCAGCGTGCCGGGCGCGAACAGTTTTTCCAGATCCAGCTTCTGCTTGATCAACCCCTGTTCCAAGAGATAGGCATGCAGCGTCTCGAGCACGTGCCGGTTGGCGGCATAACCGTAGGGCCAGTAATCTCCGCCCATCAGCTGCCTGGTTTCCTCGTATTCGGCATCGGTCCAGGGGAGACTGACGCGCAGAACGTTGGTATCGTACAGCCGGCTGAAGCATCGATCCTTCGCCTCTGAGAACGCCTTGAAGAGGCTCTGGGCCACCCACGGGTTCTCGGCGTAAACGGGCATCCGTATCACGATCACGTGCATGATGGGAAAGATCCCGGTGCGGCGGAAATAGTCCATCTCGACCCGTTTGAAGTCGGGAAAGAGCCTGCTCACGCTCGGCGAGCCGCGCAGAAAGCAGCTCGGCATGCGCGGCGACATCAAGGCATCGATCTCGCCGCTTTCGATCATCTCGTTGAGGGTCCTGTCCTGCGGGATCCCATCCAGGCGGACGCCGCGCGGCAGCTCGAAATCGACCCGGTCCTTCCGCCCCGGCTGCTCCTCACCCCCCTGCAGCCAGTGGATCTCCCCGGGAGCGACGCCGTATTCGTGCTGCAAGAGCCCGCGCAGCCAGACGGAGGCCGTCATGGTGTACTCGGGCACTCCGACCCGCTTGCCGCGCAGATCTTCCGGCCGCTCGATCGCCGCGCCGGCATGGACAAAGATACAGCGGTGGCGGAAGGTGCGCGATGGAAACACCGGAATCGCCACGAACCGGGCGCGGCCCCGGGAGGCGGCGACCAGATAGGCCCCCATCGAGAGCTCCGCGACGTCGAACTCCTCGAATTTGAGCATGCGCCAGAAAATCTCCTCGACCGGCAGCGCGAGGTAATTCAAATCGATACCGTCGGCCTTGACCGTGCCGTCGCGCAGCGCCCGGGTGCGGTCGTAATCCTCGCACGCGAGTGTTAATGGTATGTCCATAAAATTTTGAATTATGAATTTTGAATTTTTAATTAAGAATGCAAAATTAACAATTAAAAATTAGCGCTCGTGAGAGCTTCTTCCACGAGTTTCACATACGGCGCAACTTTTTGCGCCAGACCACGCTTCCCCTCTTTGGCCAACGCCTCTCTTAAGAAAGCGCTTCCTAACGACAGTCCTATCACGCCCGCGGCGATGTATTCCTTGACGTTGGCCAGGCTGACGCCTCCCGAAACCACGAAGCGCGCGCCGGCAAAGGTATTGGCTATCTGTCTTACGAAGCTCGGACCTCCCAGACAATCCGCCGGGAAGAGCTTGACGAGATCCGGCCCGGCCCTCATCGCCGTGAGGATCTCTGTGGCCGTGCCCGCCCCGGGAACAGAGACAACATCGGCCTCGCGGCAGATCGGGACCAGGCCCAACTCCAGGGTCGGCGATACGATAAAGCGCGCGCCGGCCGCTATGGCCTCCCGCGCCTGTTCCTCGGAAAGCACGGTGCCGGCGCCGACGAAGAGCCCGCTCCGCTTCGCCAACTGACGGATCAGGCCGACGGCGTCCGGCACGCTGAATGTGATCTCGACGAACCTGACCCCCGCCTCCACCACTCCCTCAACCGTCTCAAGCGCCTCTTGAGAACTCTTCGAGCGCACCACCGCTACCAGACGACGCCGCTCCATCTCCTGAATCAGTTCACCTCTACCCACGGACACCCCCATCTATCCCAGGCTCAACCCGCCGTCCACGATCAGCGTCTGCCCGGTGACGAAGTCTCCGCCGGTCACCAGGCCGACGATGGCCGCGGCAACCTCCTCGGGTTTGGCGATGCGCTGGAGCGGGATTTGCCCGCTCGCCTTGGCGACGGCCCGCTTATACTCTTTACCGTAATGCTCCTGCATCCACTTCGTGTCCGTGAAGGCCGGAGCTACCGCGTTGACGCGCACCTTGGGCGCCAGCGCCACGGCAAGCCCGCGGGTGAGATAGATCAACGCGGCCTTGGCCGTGCCATAGGCGAGAGAGGATATCGTTGCCGGCGCTACGATGCCAGAGATCGAAGAAACATTGACCACCATTCCCTGGCTCTTGGAAAGCAAGGGCGCCGCGGCCCGGGCACAGCGGAAGGCCCCCTTCACGTTGATATCCAAGATATCATCCCACATCGCGTCGGTGAGCCCCTCGAGATCGGCAACCTGCACCCAATGGGTCACGCCGGCGTTGTTCACCAACACGTCGAGCCGCTGGAACCGTTTCTCCACCTGTTCGATCATCCGGCGCACCTCGTCATCGCTCTTCACGTCGGCGCGGATGCAGAGCGCCTCGGCCCCGGCGGCGCGGACCTCGGTAGCGAGCTGCGCCGCTTCCTGTTTGGAAGAGCGATAATTGATCACGACGCCCGCGGCGCCGGCCTGGGCCAGTCCGAGGACCGTCGCCCGCCCGATGCCTGTCGCCCCGCCGGTGACCAGCGCCACCCTATCTGTCAGCTCCATATCCTCGCTTCGCTCAAGTCTTCGCTTTGCTCGGAATCTCAGATCTCATATCTCAGATTTGGGTTCAAAGAAGCTTTTTTGGTTGAAAATGTTTACCGTTACACACGATTCCTGGATGTATCCGGATCATCGCAGTGGCCCAAAGTTGAAGCGCCTGTGGGCTGCGGATACTTCTGGTGCGACGCATCAGGTCCCTAATGATCCGTCCCATCGCTTCCATCGTTCCGGTCGTAGTGGGCAGCGCCAGGTGCGGATACTCGCGATAGGCCCTGAATTGATTGGTGCGTCTGAGAAACTCCCGAACCACCATGCGGGTACGCACGGCGCCACTGGGTTGATCGACAAGTTCTTTGAGACGCCTCAGAACCCGCCCAAGCTTGCGACCATCGGGAAGCTCCAGTGCTTGGCGGGTAAGCTGGTAACAGGCTTCACGCATGTTTCTGCCTCTGACGGTCCTCTTTGTAGCTCCCCGATTGCCTTGCAACTGGCTGATGAGATGAAAATGGCACAGCTGCAAGACCCAGCCCCTGCGTGCGGTGAGAGAGGTGATGCCCCGGATCTGGTCGGAAACCAACGCTCGTATGCGCTTTTGCACGGCGATCGGAATGGTGCCGATGCTCTGCGACCAGTACCCGATCTCTTCTCGACCGGGAAAAAGCAGCGGATCGAGGAAAACCGCACGGTTTTGATGACAGGGTTTGAGCGCCATCAAATACAGCACCCAAGGACGACCCTTGAAGCGAAAGTAGAGCCCGTCGATCAGAACAGTCAGTGGCCCTGGCAGCTTCACAGCCCTGGGGCGGGATATAAAACGAAGCATGAGCCGATGAAAACGGTAGCCCAAGGCCCGCTGCGAAAGACCATGGTAATAACGTGTAAGGTCTTTCAGCGTCCTGCCATCTACCAGAACGGCCTGCAGCAAGCCGGCAGGAGATCGCCGAGGACGACGGCCACGCCTTTTCTTCCAAACTCTCCAGGTACGCTTGCAGCGGCTGCATCGGCGACGGCGAGAACCGAACCGATAGATTTTGGCTCCACAACACCGAGATTTCGCGTGCAACGATTCCATGCACGCGAATTAACCGCCCTTTGGGACTTAAAGTATGGGAAATCACAAGTAAATCTTGTTTAGCTTTCAACCAAATTTATTTCTTTGAACCCAGATTTCATATCTCAGACCATCTGAAATTTGAAATCTGAAATGCCGCCTAGCGACACTGCCGCAAGGCGGCCGTCGCAGCGGCATCGACCACCCACTGCTCCGGCAAGCGCACCAACTCGTCGCCGTTGCCGGTAAACCGCACCACCACGCCGTACTCCTTCGCCGCTGCCTCAGGACTCACATACCCTTCGACCACGTCCCAGCGCACGCGCTCGGGATCGCGGCCGAGCGCCTCTCCGTAGCCCCCTCCTCCGGGAGTGTTCAGATGAACGACGCGATCCGCCGGCAGATCGATCAGCGATTTGGGATTAGGCCGCCCTTCGGGTCCCCTCAGGGTGGTGAGCTTGCCGAACCGCTCGCCGGTGCTGAGGATCAACTCGCCTGGCGCGCCAGCCTTGCCGCCGAGCAGGCCGGGCGCCGGATATCGGCTGCGGTCCACGATGCAGCTGACACTCCAGGCGCCGTCGCCCCGTCTGGCGAACTCGGTCTCCTGGCCGAGACCGCCGCGCCAGCTGCCGGGCCCGCCGGAATCGCGGCGCAGCTCGCGCCGCAGCATGACCACCGGCGACAGGCTCTCGATCACCTCCGCGGGGACTCCCGCCACCCCGCTCGGGAACCCCACCGCGCTGAGCCCGTCCTTGGCAGGGCGAGCGCCCGTGCCGCCGACCTGAAAAATCGTAATGGTAAAAGGCGGATTCTGCCCGCGCCAGACGCTCAACCAGATCGGGTCCGCGCTCGGCGCCATCAGCCGGCCGGGCAGGGCCTCCGCCAGGGCGGCGAAGATCGCGCTCGGGACGAAGTGGCCCACCGCCTGGCGGCTCGCCACCGGCGCGGGATCGAGGGCGTTCAAGATGCTCCCCGGCGGCGCGGTCACGCGCACCGGGCGGAAGCTCCCCTCGTTGTGCGGCACGTCGGGATAGATCGCGGCCTTGACCGCGAAGCTCGCGTAGGCGTGAGTGTAGTTCAGCACCACGTTGATGCCGCGCGCGCTCTGCGGCGATGAGCCGGAAAAATCGATGGCGATCTCGTCGCCCGCGATGCCCACGCGGCAGCGGATCACGATCGGCTCCTCGAAGCCGTCGCTCCAGGTCTCGCTATGCCACTCCCCGTCCGGCAGCTCGCGGATCTTCGCGCGCACGGCGGCCTCGGAGCGGCAGATGATCTCCTCGGCCACCGGATCGATGCTCTCGAGCCCGAATTCATCCATGGTTTCGAGCAGCGCCCGGCCGCCCGCGTCGTTGCACGCCGCCTGGGCGTGAAAATCTCCGACCACCTCGTCCGGCAGGCGCACGTTGGCGCGGATGATTTGCAGGAGGACCTGGTTCGGCTCGCCGCGCTCGAACAGCTTCATGATCGGGATGCGCAGACCCTCTTCGTAGACCTCGCGCGCCTCGGCGGAAAGGATGCGGCCGCCGATATCCGCGCTGTGGCAGGTGTTGGCGAACAGGGCCGCCAGCCGCCCGTCTCTGAAAACAGGAGTGGTGATCGTAATATCGTTGATCTGTCCGGCGGTCATCCACGGATCGTTGGTGATGAGCACGTCGCCGGGAGAGAGCGTTTCAGCCGGAAACGCGGCGAGAAAATGACGCATCGAGGTGGCCATGGCGTTGATGTGGCCGGGCGTCCCGCTCACCGACTGGGCGATCATCCTCCCCTTGGTGTCGAACATCCCGCAGGCAAGGTCCTGGCTCTCGCGCACGATCGTGCTGAAGGCGGTGCGCATGAGCGCGTCCTGCTGCTCCGTCGCCACCGAGAGGAGGCGGTTCCAAATGACCTCGAGGGTCACGGGATCGATCGCCTGCCCTGAGCCTGAACGAAGGGCCTTACTCATCGGCGAACTCCACGACGACGTTGAGCCTGTCATCGACCCGGCCGCGCCCGCGGGCGCCGACGATCAGAGTGGATTCGCGCTCTTCGATAACGGCCGGCCCGGTAAACGTAAAACCCGG
>Ga0155283_1196_pt1 | contig 8734 bp, 11 predicted proteins | sample RifCSPhighO2_02_FD_106251 | JGI IMG/M metagenome (GOLD analysis project Ga0155283, IMG submission 106251) | Deltaproteobacteria bacterium RIFCSPHIGHO2_02_FULL_60_17 | reverse complement strand
TGAACGGAGGGCAGAAAGTGGTGGCGGACGCCTTTGAGTGCGCCCACCCGACCACGGAACAGATTCGCGGAGCGATGGAGGCCATCGGGGAGGGAAGCGCCATCCAGCAGGCCAAGAGGCTTTCCAAGAGCTATGCGGAGCGGGCCTACAAAGTGATCAAGAAACTTCCCCCGTCGCTATACCGCAACGGCTTAAAAACCCTCGTCCGGCTTATCATCGAAAGAGACTTCTAGCGCCTCGCATGGGTCCTGCTTACAGGCCGCCGCCGTTATTGCCCGGCCCTTACTCAAGACATTAGACAGTGCAATGCCTCCGTCCTCCAAGCACCAGCTGGTGCAAAACATCTTCGACCGCATCGCAATGCGCTACGATTTGCTCAATCGCGTCATCAGCCTCCACTTTGATACCTTCTGGAGGAAAAGGGCGGTCCGCGCCCTGCGCCTCGCCGGTAAAAATCCCGTGGTCCTCGATCTTGGCAGCGGGACGGGCGATCTCGCCCTCGCCGCCGCAACCGAGCTCGATCAGGGGATGATCGTCGGCTTGGATTTCTCGCACCCCATGCTGCGTTTGGCCCTGGAGAAGAAGGAAAACGCCCGGAGCGGCGACAGGGTATTTTTTGTCCTTGGGAGCGCGCTGGAGCCGCCGTTTCGCGCCGAAAGCTTCGACGCGGTGGTGACGGCTTTCGTGCTGCGCAATATCACCGACTTGAGCCTGTTCTTCCATCATGCCTACAGGCTCTTGCGGCCGGGCGGAAAACTGGTATCCCTGGATATGTTTCCCCCTTCCCGCTTCCCGTTCGCTCTCTTCTACTCTTGTTACTTCTACCGTTTGGTTCCCTGGATCGGCGCGCTGCTGGCGCGCGACCGGGGCGCATACCAGTACCTCTCCGACTCGGTGAGAACCTTCCAGCCGCCCGAGACTGTCGCCGAACTGATCCGACAAACCGGCTTTCAGGAAGTGAGGGTAGAGAAATTTTTGAGCGGCGCGGTCTGCCTCCACCTGGGAGCGAAACCCGGAGCGGCTCGCTAGGTCAATCATTCATGGGGGCATTTCCGGCCAGTTTCTTGCTGCTCTTTTACCAAGTGGCCTTGGGCGGGATGTTCGCCATAGCGGCTACGCCGTTCCACGAACTGGAGCGCGGGTTTTACAAATCGACGGGGGGGGTCCTGTTGGCGATCGGCGCGCTGGGCTTTCTGGGAAAGGCCGACCTCTTTTTTGAATCGTTGTCCGACGGCGCCCGCCCGGCCGCGACGGTCGAAATCCTTCTCTACCTGTTCTTCGTGGTTTTTTTCGCTCTCTATATCCTCTCGCTTTGGGGTGAGCGTGTCCGGTTCAGGGCCCGGACCTTTGCACTGGCCCTCTTCACGGGCCTCGCAGGACTTGCGGCGGGCACCCCGAACTTCTACCAGACTCCCTTTTGGTCGCTCGAGGCGCTCGTCTATCCGCTGAGCTTCTTCCTATCCGCTCTCGTTCTTGGAGGCGTGACGGTAGGCATGCTGATCGGCCACTGGTATCTCATCGACACGGGCCAGAGCATAGATCCCTTTATCCGCATCTACAGGTTTTTCTTTATTTCGCTGATCGTCCAGGCCGCGTTCCTGCTGACCCTGCCCGTGCTGCTCTACCTGCTCGGGAGCCCGAAGAGCATCCTAAGACTGCGACAGTTCTGGGAAGAGCACCAGATCCTCTTGTGGACCCGGCTATTGACCGGTCAGGTCGCCCCTCTGATACTTTCGGGTATGATATGGCGCACGCTGAAGATACCCCATACGATGGCGGCAACGGGCCTGTTCTATATCGCGCTGCTGGGTGTGTTTGTCGGAGAGATCCTGGGGAGGCGGATCTTGGCCCTTACCTCCCTGCCCTTCTAGTCGACCGCTGAAATTTGACCGGTCTTTTTTATCCTTCTTGTTGGGGATTTTCTTGCGTTGGGGGCGGAGGAGAGTAGGTCTTAATCTTCGTCACCCTGAGCCCCTTGGAAGTCCAGCCGAGGTCATAGCCCACTTCCTGGCCTTCTTTGAGATCGGCCGGGTTTTTGGCTTCGCCCAGAAGCACTACAAACTCAAAGGAGAAGGGAATCTCACGACCGCTCTCCGCCCTGACCAATCCCATATTGTTGCTGGGAAAGAGCTTGCTGATGACCCCTTGATGAAAGAGATCTTTCCTTACTCCCGTTCCCTGCTCCTCTTCCGCGTCGCTCACGCCAAACATTTAAAACCTCTTTTACGGAACAATCAAGGCTCCGCGCCGCGGATCTCCCCTCGCGGCCTAAGGCCTCCCTTCCCGTTTCGCCTTTAACAGCGCCGGTCCCTGCGCCGCCACGGCGGCAATCAAATGGCCCATCTTAGGATGCTCCGGCTCGAGATCCGCCCTAAGGCCAACGTGTGCCAATGCCTCATTGCATATCGGACCGACAGACGCTATCAGGACCCGACTAAAGGCCTCGCGGAGCGATCCATCTAAACCCTCATCCCGGGCTACCTGAAAGAGATGAAAGACCTGCGTTGCATTGGTAAAGAGAGCTATGTCGACCCCGTTCTCCACAATCCTGCCGATAGCAGAACGCAGGGGACCAGTATCTTCAGGAAGAGCCCAGCGATAGACCGGCACGCGCGATACCTTGGCCCCACGCGCCTCAAGGCCTGCCGTCAATTCGGCATTCGGTATGCCGTACTCCTGTACTGCGACCCTGCGTCCTTTGATTTCTGTCTTGCTGTCCAGCTCTGACAAAATATCGCGCCAGGTGTTGGGTTCAGGCACACTGATATCGGGCTTTAAACCCAATTCTCTCAGGGCCGCAACGGGTTTGGGTCCGCGGGCCACCAAAGTAATCCGTTGCAATGCCGCGGTCACTCTTTCTCTTGGGTATTCGCTCGCAACCGCGGCCACCAGCGTCCTGGTTCCAACACCCGTTAACAGAATTAAAAAATCGATGCTCCCAGCTTCGAGCTGGCCGATGAAATCTATGGCATCACGGTTTTCACCGAGAGGAACTTCACGCATGGAGGGGGCGATAATGGGTTCGCCGCCGTAGTTCCGGATGAGTTCAGCCATCTCGGCTGCGCGGCGACTTTCAAAAGAAACGATCCTAAGCCCTTTAAGGCTGGATTTGAGGATGGCTTCCATTGAGGGGATCTACCCGGTTCACGGCTGAAGCAAGCTCATCAAACCAGTGAAGTCTGTCCCTTAGGGCAACGACCTCCCCTATGACTACCACAACCGGAGGCTGGAGGACAGCGGCTTTACCGATGATATCCGCGAGCGTGCCGATGACGGTCTGCTGCTCTTCAGTCGTGCCCCATCTTATGAGCGCCACCGGCGTTTCCGGAGCGCGTCCATGAGCGAGGAGCTTGCCCGCTATCAGGGGAAGATTCTTGAGCCCCATGAGGACCACCAGAGTATCGACAGCGGTGGACAATCGCTCCCAATCAACCGACGGCTCTGCCTTGCACGCCTCGTGACCGGTAATGACGGCAAAGGACGAGGAGAGCTCCCGATGAGTGAGCGGGATGCCCGCATAGGCCGGCACCGCCACAGCGGAGGAAACCCCCGGGACCACCTCGAAAGAAACTCCCGCCGCGAGCAACGCCTCGGCCTCTTCACCACCTCGGCCAAAGATGAATGGATCCCCCCCTTTGAGCCGAACTACCAGCGAGCCGCGCCGCGCCTGCGCGATCAGGATGTCGTTGATCCGCTCTTGCGGGAGGGTGTGAAAGCCGCTGCCCTTGCCCACAAACAGGCGCAGGGCTTCCGACGGCGCCTCCTCAAGGAGAACCGGATTGACCAGTCGGTCGTAAACGACCGCCTCCGCCCGGCGCAACAGTTCGAGGCCCCGGACGGTCATGAGACCGGGATCCCCGGGCCCGGCGCCGACTAAATACACCTTGCCTTTCTTCATGTCTCCACCGCTAATTGCTTCAGCAGATAATTCCTGACCTGCTCGCGGCTCCCGTCTTTGATCAGCGCGCGGACCTCGCCATTAAGCGCGCGCCGCCATGCCTCAGCGCCGGGAAATAAGCAGCGATTCTTAAGCTCTCCCCTCACTTCACCCACAACTTCAGCGAGGGTCGTGTAATCTTCAGTAAAATAACTCTCAAGTTCTTCCCTGATGGCCCTTGAAAGCGCCGGGCTTGAGCCTCCGCTGGATACTGCCACCATCAGCTCGCCGCGCTGCAGAAGCGAGGGAAGAATAAAATTGCAATGGCTCGGATCGTCGGCGGCGTTGACCCAAACACCCAGATCCCGTCCCTCTCTGGCGACCTCCGCGCTGACCCCGGGGTCGGCGGTGGCCACAAAGCCCAGGGCATATCCACGGAGGTCACCGGGCTGATATGCCCGGCGGATGTGGCGCATCGCTCCCTGCGCGACCACGGAGATTAGTTTGGAGGTAAGAGTCGGGCTTACCAGCGTGACCCGGGCGCCCGCTTGTATTAGCCGGTCCACTTTCCGCTCGGCCACGGCTCCGCCACCGATCACAATGCAAGGTTGACCGGTCAGATTAAGGAAGATCGGATAGTATGCCATCGCGTTGGCCCTCCGGCTCTTCTATTTTCCACAGAATTCCGTCGCCCGACTTAAGCTCAGAGATCACATCAGGCACAAAGAGGCTAGGCCCGTACAAGCCGATGTCCAGGGCCCACGCGCCGCTTCGGACCTCGTCGGAATAGAGCTCACGAGCGACGTGCTCGAGCAGCCTGGTAAAGGAAGTCCGCCCCTGACGTTTAAGAACATTTATCGCGAGCTGCTCCACGGGTGTGGCCGGAGGCCGGCTTTCCTCGAGCAGCCGGATGATAGCTCCACCAGAGCCTTCGCATCCGCGAACCTTTCCGGGACTGTGTATTCCCGGGATCCCGGTTTTCAATCTCGATCTCCGGGAGGCCGCGGCGAAAAAGTCGCTGACAGCTTGTTTAAGCATTCTAGTCATAGGCCTTGGATAACCTCCGCCTTTCACGATCAGCCGCTGCGCGACCACTCACCCAGCACTTCGCTGACTTCCGGCCGTGTGAACTCGCCCGGCAACGCCTCGCCCTGACCCAGCAACTCACGGACCCTGGTTCCTGAGAGCGTTACATGATCATCGCCGTTGTGAGGGCAGGTCTTGGTCGAGGCGACCGCATCACACCTGCGGCAGTAGAAGGTCTCGGCAAAAAACAGCGGCGTAATATCCAACTCCTCGCGCTGAAAGCGGCCAAATAGATCCCAGGCATCGTAGGGGCCGTAGTAGCCTCCCACTCCGGCGGCGTCCCGCCCTACGATGAAGTGCGTGCAGCCATAATTCTTACGCACCAGGGCGTGAAATACCGCCTCCCTCGGCCCCGCATAGCGCATGGCCCCGGGGAAGACCGATAGAAACACCCGCTCTTTGGGAAAGTAATGCTCCACCAGAACTTCATAACAGCGCAGCCGTACTTCGGAAGGGATATCGTCCAGTTTGGTTTTCCCGACCAGGGGGTGAATCAGCAGTCCATCCATGAGTTCCAGAGCGCATTTCTGGATGTACTCATGAGAGCGGTGGATGGGATTCCTCGTTTGAAAACCAACCACAGTTCGCCATCCTCGCTGTTGGAAGACTTCTCTAGTCTCTTTAGGGTCAAGCCTGTAAGTCTCAAACCGCGACGGAAGAGGCTCCCGCCTCATCAGCTTGACCTTCCCGCCTAAAAGAGTGTCGCCCCGCCGGTAGAGATACTCAACCCCCGGATGGCGCTCCTCGTCGGTCTTATAGACGTTCCACGCCTCCTCTTTCTTGTCATACCCGAACTTCTCTTCGAGCGAGAGAATGCCTATGGGCTCTCCGGTCGAATCCAGCAGGGCCACGTCTTCGCCCTCTTTGAGCTCGCCTGCTTCCTCTCTAGATACGGCCAGGGTGATGGGAAGGGTCCACAGAGAACCGGACGAGAGACGCATCCCGTAAACTACGCCTTCGTAATCCCGCTTTCCCATGAAGCCTTCGAGCGGGCTGCAAGTGCCCACGGCCAAGAGCTCGAGATCCGAGAGCGTGCGGGCATTGAGAGCGATCGCCTTTAGCTCTCGAGCACGGGCTATGGCCTCTCGTTGTTCCTCTCCCGTCAGAACCCTATTCACCAGCTGCCCGCCATGGGGCTTAATAAGCTCAGACACTTGTTTCCTCCTCAAAGGTCGCCGAACATCGCTGTCTCAATCTCCCATCCGTTTTAACCTTTGCCTGCCGATGCTCCTTCACCATGGGCATGGAGACCGCACTCCTTGGTTTCGGGATTCTCCCACCACCATCTCCCGGCCCGGATATCTTCTCCCGGCTGGATCGCCCGGGTGCAAGGAGCGCAGCCGATACTGGGATAGCCCAAGTCATGTAGTTTGTTGTACGGGAGATGGTTTTCACGGATATAGTCCCATACCTCCTTGTGACTCCAGTCAACCAAGGGGTTGATTTTAATGATGCCGCCATGGTCGTTATCTGTTTCAACCTTCCTCACGTCGGCGCGCGTAACCGCCTGCTCGCGCCGCAGACCGGTCAGCCAAGCATCTAGATTCTTCAGCGCGCGGTTAAGCGGCTCCACCTTCCGTATGCCGCAGCACAGCTTGCGGAAATCCACGGATTTATAGAAGAGGTTTAAGCCATGCGTGCGCGCCATCTCTTCGACCCTGGCTGCATCGGGGAAGAACGCCTCGACCCGGACCCCGTACCGCTCGCGGATCGCATCCATGCAATCATAGGTCTCCTGGTTCAACCGCCCCGTGTCTAGGGTGAAGAGACGGAAGTCCGACCCACGCAGGCGGGACATCATGTCGATGAGCACCGATTCTTCAGCCTGAAACGAGCAGGCTAGCGCGATCCGAGGATGGTAGGCCTCAAACGCCCAGGCGAGAATCTCTTCTGCCGAGAAACTCTCGAGTTCCTCACTTCTGTCGATCCAAGCTTGAACTTTTGCGCTCAACGTTGCCCCCTTCTTGCTCTGCATCATGCCTAATAAAACTAATCGTAATAGTCATGTTTAAGACGAAAAAAAACGCTTCCGAGAAAACATCTTCCATTTGATCTTGAGCTCTCATTCTGCCCCTATCCTTATGAGTCGGTCTCCGCCACTGCCGAGATTTTTTAAGAGCGTGTTTATCTCAAAGGCGCGCGGCGCCTTTATAGAAACGCTAAACCGCTGCTTTACGCCGCCGTTATAGTCGAGCGTAAACTCGGTTCCCCCGTACAGTATTTCTGCCAACCCTTCCAGCTCAGGTTTGACTGCGCGGAAGGTCTCCTCAGTATTCGGCGCCAAAAAGCGGTCGTTTACCAGAAAAAGCGCCTCCTGTCCTTGAAACCGTATTTTTCCTTTAAGCGCCGGTTCCTGTTCAATCCGGCGGCAAAACTCCAAGGCAGTCTTAAAAACAAACTCAAGTTTTTCGTCGTTGCTGGCGCGAAGCGGCTGCTTTCGATTGTAGAGAAGCCCAAGACGATTGCCCGTGTTGTCCATGCCTATATTCGCCTCGTGGGTGACGAGCACGATGCCCGGGCCTGCCTGCATGTGGCTGTAGTCGGCGACATCGTAGTATTCTCCCTCCGAGCTTTGGATCCAGGAATTGAAGATATCAATGAAATCCGTGAGGCGAACTGCTCCCGAACCCGCTGCGAAAAACTTCACATTGATCTTTTGCAAATCCATGAAGATCGGCTCTACCCTTCGCCGGCGCTGGCGCCTCCATTACCGGCAGGACGGTTAGCGGGCATCATGCTGCTGAGCTTATTGTAGCAATTATGAGTCGCGTCGATAAAAAGCTGCGCTTCTTGCAGTCGTTGAAGCGCCAGCTCTTTTTCAACCTCACCGGCGCTCCGCAGATCATCTCTTGCCTTGAACAGATATTCAGCGAATTTACCGCCCGCGTACTTGTCGTAAAACAACTGCGTGTCGCAATAACGCTGTTTAAACTCGCTGAGAATAATCTCTTCGTCGTTCGGCACATCCTGACTCTGGACTTTGACGAGACCCTGCGCCGCATGCACCATGGCCTCATAGGCCGTCGTAACCGCCTTTTTTAAATCCCCGGAATCGAAATGGATCTGCGCCTCGAAGAGCTCCCGCTCGCTCGCCGCCAGCGTGAATTGCGCCTGCGAAACGACCTCCCCGGCGCACTCGCCAACGCCCATATCCGTCAGGGTAAATTCTCTCGGATCTCCCCAATCGCTATAATAGGACGCATCGGCGTCGTGGGAGGGGATCCGCGTGAGGTCGTCCAGCATGGCTTTGACCTCTTTTTTGCCGATCCTTCCGATGAAGTCTTGAAAGCTCTCACCTTTCAGCCGTTCCCGTACATACCGATCGGTAACCCGCATCACGACCTCCGGTATCCGCTTGGAAGGGACGGCGCTGACCGGCAGCCCGTAAGCCCCGGCGTTGTCCTTCCACTTACCGCCGAGCATCACCTGGAAGTGAGGGACGGTATAACCGTTGATATTCCTGCTGATGCCGTAAAATCCGATATCGGCAACGTGGTGCTGGCCGCACGAATTGAAGCAGCCGCTCACCTTAATCCGCAGATCTTTTACCGCCGCGTCGAGCTCAAGGCTCTTCTCGCCCAAGCGGGTGCGAAGCTCTCGCGCCAGGCCGCGCGATGAGGCGATTCCCAATTTGCATGTATCCGTTCCCGGACAGGCCGTGACATCCACGATGGTGCCGGCATTAGGCTCCCCCAGACCGATCTCGCAAAGCGCCGAATAAAGTGCGGGCAGATCCGCTTCGCTGACCCAGCGCAGCGCAATATTCTGCTC
>Ga0155283_1001_pt5 | contig 8800 bp, 9 predicted proteins | sample RifCSPhighO2_02_FD_106251 | JGI IMG/M metagenome (GOLD analysis project Ga0155283, IMG submission 106251) | Deltaproteobacteria bacterium RIFCSPHIGHO2_02_FULL_60_17 | reverse complement strand
GGCCGCCAGGGACGAAGCGGGTCTGGCCGTTGTCCTCGGCCACGAGGTCGCGCATGCGCTTTTGCGCCACGCCGGCGAAAGGATAAGCCAGTCCCAGTTGTTGGGGGCCGGCATGATGCTTGCCGGGGCCTCCGGTATCAACCCCCAGCTGCTGCAAGTTTTCGGCATGGGCGCTTCGGTCGGTTTGGTCCTACCCTTCAGCCGATCCCAGGAATCGGAGGCGGATCAGGTCGGCCTCGTTCTCATGGCCAAGGCCGGCTACGATCCAAGGGTCTCATTGGAAGTGTGGCAGCGAATGGAGAAGAGAGAATCGGGGAGGGACCGGGCCACGCCCCCCGAATTTCTCTCCACTCACCCGGGCTACGAGACGCGGGTTCAGCGGCTCCGCGAGTACATCCCCGAGGCCCTGACCCACTACCGCCCTGCGGAGAAGACAGGGGAAATGCTTCCCTCGCTCCAGTCGCTGGACTCTCCGAAGGCGAGAGCGGAGAGGGAGCTGCTTAAGAGGATTCAGGCGGTCAATCAGCAGGCCGGGGACGCGCGGGGCGAGAGGGCCGTGGTGGAAGCGCTGGGTTACGCGCTGAGAATGGATCCGAACCTCGTTTATCAGGAAAGTCGGCAGCGCAAGCTTGGCTACGGACAATACGGCGCCCTGCGGGCCCTCTCTTCGTTAGGACGGACTTCCCTGAGCCGGATCGCGGCTGACTATCAGAAGGGCCTCTCTTGGTCCGAGCTTAGCGAAACCCACGGAGCGCGTGTGATCGATTTGATCTCTTGGATGGGTGATCTCAGGCGGACGGCCGCGGCGATTCATGGCCAGCTGCGCAACCAGCCCGGCGCTCCTCGCCGGCTGCGATAGAGGGGTTAGGCGTACAGTCTGTCTATAAAGCCGCTGTCGTCGATCTGCCTCAAGTAATGCATATCCCACAGAGACAAGGGATTCACGCCGGCGCATTCGGGATGCTGCCGCTTCGCCAGCTCGAAGACATTGTGGATGGCAGGCAGCGAGGGATAGGGTTTCTTCTCGAGAATCGCCGCTAACTCGCTGTAGACGTGCTCCACGATTTCCCGGTCCCAACCCTGCAGGCCGTATCTTTTCTCCAAGATGGCGATCGTTTTCGCCTTCTGGGTTTTGAAGAAGTGGATGCCCTCTACGATTCCCTTCAGCATCTTCTCGACGATGTCGCCGCGCTTTTGGACGAAACTCCAGCTCGTGGAGATGGTGGTAAACCAAATCATCGGCTGAAAGGGGATTTCAATCACTTTGAGCCCGGCCCGCTGCGCCAGGAGATCGTCCGGCGGGGTGACCAGCGCGGCATCGAACTCGCCGGTCCGGACTCCCTCCCATGAGCCTTTGCCTTCAACGCGCCATCTCTTCATCGCCAGATCACCGCGGTCGACGTCGAGGCCGTTGTCCTTGAGAAAGAGCCAGTTGTTGAGACCCGGGTGCTGCCCCTTGTGGGCCACCACTTTTCCTTTGAGATCCCCGATCTTGTTGATCCCGGAATCAGGCTGCACCACCAGCCGGTGGTAGTTGAGATTGAGGGTCTGGCCCACGTAGACCCACGGATCTCCCTTGAGCCTTGCCGCGTAGGGGGACAGGTGGTTGCCGCTGACGAATTCCACTTCCCCCTTGGCGACTCCCCGGTGGGCGTCATCAGCGCTGATGAAGAAATCATACTCTACCTGAAGACCGTGTTTCTCCCAGCTTCCCGAGTCGTGGACCACGTGCAACAGAGCGAGGTGGCCGTCGGAACGATACGGAAACTTGATTTTGTCCATCTCTTTTCCTCCGGAGTCCCGTGTAATTTCGGTATCCTTCCCATTACGGGCTCCCGGTTGTCAAGGGCTACCAGATCGATCGGCATGGACGGCTTTGACAACGGATAGAAATCCATATAAGTGTCAACCGTGGGGTTTTGAGAGGGAGTGAAAAGCATTACAGCAAAATACGATAACCGTGTTAGGATTAGGCATGGAAAAATGCACCCTCAGGGGTGCATTTCTTTTTTTTAGCCTGTCGGAGGTTCGGGCTTGCGTGAGCAGATAGAGATCCTGGCGACGCTTCAGGAAGTGGATCGCGGGATAAAGGAAAAGAGCGGCGCCAGGGGGGCGCTCCTTGCCGAGCTGCAAAAGAAGCAAGAGGAGATCCAGGCGAGAAACAGCGAGATGACGGCGCTCCGGGGCGAATGGGAGGGAAAAGAGAAGGCGCGCCGGGAAAAGGAGCTCCAGCTCCAGGACGAAAATAAGAAGGCGACTGACAAGCGGATGCGCATGACCCGCATCAAGAACATTAAAGAGCTGCAAGCCCTCCAGCGCGAGATCGATCAGATCAAACAGGGCAACTCACAGTTGGAAGAGGAGTTGATAAAACTCATGGAGGAGCTGGAGGTGAGCGCGGCCTCGATCCGGGCCAAGGAGGAGGAGCTGAAACAGCTTGAGGATGCCTGGAAGGAAAAGCGCGGCGGGATCGAGGCTGAGGTCGCCGGAATCGATAAGGCGGTGGCCGATGCGTCGGCGGTCCGCCAGTCCATTGCGGCCCGGCTCAACCGGGAGTTGATCGGGCGCTATGAGCTTATTTTTTCCCGCCGCGGAGGCACGGCCGTGGTGAGCGTCGCCGAGGGCATCTGCCAGGGCTGTTTTATGAACATCCCGCCGCAGTTATGGAATGAAATCATCAGGAGCGACAAGCTCATTCTCTGTCCCAGTTGCCACCGGATTCTCTACCACAAACCGGCAGTGCCAAGCGACAAACAGCTCTAGAGTCTATGCCAGCTCCGGGAGGCGAGTGGCTGCTCATGGTCGACGGGGCAGCCCGAGGAAACCCAGGAGAGGCGGGGTGCGGCGCGATCATCTTTGACGCGAACGGCGACGCCCTCGGAGAGCTCTACCGCTACCTCGGACGGACCACGAATAATGTCGCCGAATACGAGGGGCTGCTCTTGGGGTTGGAGAGGGTCCTGCATCTGGGCGGGAAGAGGCTCCGTGTCGAGAGCGATTCCCAGCTCCTGGTCCGGCAGCTGAACGGGCTGTACCGGGTTAAGAACGAAAAGCTCAAAACGCTGCACCAGAGGGCCTTGGGTTTGTTGCGCCGGCTGGAGGCTTGGCGTATCATTCATATACCACGCGAGAACAACAGTCTGGCCGACCGGCTGGCCAATCGCGCCATTGACGAAGCACATAAGCGTTAACCGTATACTCGCGTAATCGGCCAGACGAATAACGATTCAACGGTCAACGAGCAACGAACCACCGGGCTAAAGTGGATCAAGCGGTCGCTTCAGCCTAAGGCTGAAGAGGAAAGTCCGGACTCCAGAGGACAGGGTGGCCGCTAACGGCGGCCCCGAGCGATCGGGGGAAAGTGCCACAGAAAAGATACCGCCCGTCCGCCTCAGGCGGATGGGTAAGGGTGAAAAGGTGAGGTAAGAGCTCACCGATCTGCCAGTAATGGTAGGTGCCGGGCAAACCCCACCCGGAGCAAGACCAAATAGGAGGGTTGGGTGGTCCGCCCTTAGCCCTCGGGTAAGGTCGCTGGACCCCGTGAGCAATCACGGGGCTAGATGAATGATCGCTGTAGCCTCTAGTAGGGGCTAGCACAGAATCCGGCTTACCGATCCACTTTAGCCCGCAATCTTCTTTTGCGTCTACCCCCTTTCCAGCAAATCGAACAGCAGGTTGAATTGCCCCGGTTGGGGGTCTTTCACTGATCCTCGCCTCATAAAAAACCGTTTTTCCGGCAGCCAACTCAGTCAATATCTTGTGGTTATAGGCTAGATAAGCTCGTAGAAATAACAAGATATTGTGGTTATCCCCATACCACACTTAAAAAGCGTTTTAAAACGGTCAATTTTTTTATTGACAGACGCCTTCCGGGAGGCTATATATCGCCTCTAAGTGGGATAAAGTGGGATAATTTCCCATAATGTCCCGGCGGGATAAAAGTCTATGTTTCGTGGCAGCTTTGAGCATACGTTGGATGCCAAAGGGCGATTGAGTATCCCCTCGCGGTTCCGCGAGGTTCTTCTCGGCAAAGGGGACGAGCGCATCGTCATAACTAACTTTGTCGTTGACGCGAGCCGCTGCCTGGACGTCTATCCGCTCGACGAATGGATTCGCTTCGAAGAAGAGATCAGAAAAAAACCAAAGTTCGATCGCCGTATGGTGCTGTTTCAGAATTATTACCTGGGAGGCGCCTGCGAGTGTGCGGTGGATACGCACGGACGTATCCTGATTCCGCCGCTGCTCCGCGGCTACGCCAACCTGAAGCGGGACGTCGTTTTAGTGTCGGCACTGGACAAGTTTCGGGTGTGGGACAAGGAGGCGTGGAAGAAGGTCTTCGCAGAGGCCGAGGAAAAACTGATGCAGGACCCGGATTTTCTCGGCGACTTGGGATTCTAGCTCGGCAGGCGAAAGGAGGATAAGAAATGCTGCAGCGGAAGCTGATCCAGGATATTTCGGTGATTGACATCACTGGCGATATCGATTTTCGCGAGATGATCAGGATCAAGGACGTCATCGGATCGTTGATCGAGAAGGACCGCCTCAAGGTCGTCTTGAACCTCAAGGCGGTGGACCACATCAACTATCTGAGTATCGGGGTCTTGGTCGAGAGATTGAGGATTCTGAGAAATCTCAACGGCGACCTGAAACTGGCGGGCATGAGCCCGTATCTCAGGGACATCTTTCGGGTCGTGGGCATGGACCAGTTCTTCGAGGACTATACCTCCTTGGAGGATGCCATCGAGAGCTTCGACGAAGACTGGGAGGGAGACGGGACATACCATTAACGAATTACACGCACGCGCCTGTTATGGTGCGGGAGGTCATGGATCTCCTTGAGCCCCAGGCGCACAAGAGGTACCTCGACGGGACCTTGGGCGGCGGGGGTCATGCCGAGCAGATCTTGACGCTCAGCAGTCCGGATGGTCTGGTCCTCGGCCTGGACTGGGACGAAGAAGCGATCGCTGCCACTCGGGAAAGGCTCAAGAGATTCGAGGACCGCACGATCATCCGGCAGGCCAATTTTACGGAAGCGAAGGAGATCTTGAAAGAAATCGGTTGGCACAAAGTGGACGGGATCCTGCTGGATCTTGGATTGTCCTCCCATCACCTGGATTCCCGGGAGCGAGGCTTCAGCTTCCAGTGGAACAGCAGGCTCGACATGCGCATGGACCGGCGCCAATCCGTGGATGCTAACCAGGTTGTCAATACCTATCCCGTCTCGGAGCTGGAGCGCATCCTGCGCGACTACGGCGAGGAGCCCCGCGCGCGCCGTATCGCCCTGGCCATCGATTCAGCGCGTCGGAAAAAAACCATCGAGACCACCGCAGAGTTGGCGGATCTCGTCGCGCGGGTGGGCGGGCGCAGGGGACGCATCCATCCCGCGACCAAAACCTTCCAGGCGTTGAGAATCGCTGTCAATCGAGAGCTGGATCACCTGGCCGGCTTCCTGGAGGACGCTCATGAGCTACTGCTTTCCAAAGGACGCATGGTGGTGATTTCATTTCACTCGTTGGAAGATCGGCTGGTCAAGAAGGCCTTCCGCAAATGGAGCCAGAGCTGCATCTGCCCTCCCAGGACCATGTTCTGCCGCTGCGGCTGGAGCGCAAAGGCCAGACTGTTAACCTCCAGACCCGTCCTCCCCTCCCTAGGAGAGACCCAGATCAATTCCCGCGCCCGCTCGGCCAAGCTCCGGGCCGCGGAGCGGCTTTAGGGAGCAAAAGCGTGGCCACAGCCCTAGGCAGACCGTTGTGGGGGCTAGGCCTCCTGAAGAGGCAGCAGCTAGATCGACTTCATCCGCACAGACAGGGCCGGTTTTTTCTCTCTACCCTCCTGTTAGGTTTGTGTTTGCTCGGGCTCGCCTTGTCGCATGTTTGGCTGCGGCTGCAGGTGGTTCACTTGGGTTACGTCCTTTCGACCACCAGCAAGCTGCACAGTCAGCTCGAACAGGAAAATCGCGAGCTCAAAGTTGAGCTCGCCACCCTGACCTCGCCCGAGCGGCTGGAGGCGATGGCACGTTCCCGGCTTGGACTGGCCGAACCGGGGAAGGGCCAGGTGGTGCTGCTGCCATGAGACGATCTTTCCCGGGGATCAAATCCCGCCTGGCCATGGCCAGCCTCTTTTTCGTGCTGCTCTTTTTGGCGGTGGCGGTGCGGGCCTTTCAGCTGCAAATCCTTCAAGGGGAAAAGCTCAAACGGCTGGGCGAGAAGCAGCACCTCAAAGAATGGATCGTGCTGCCCAAGCGGGGGACCATCCTGGACCGGGCCGGAGAGCCGCTGGCCCTGAGCCTGGAGGTTCAATCCGTCTACGCCCGGCCGCGCCGCATAAAAGAGCCGGAGACGGTGGCCCGGAGTCTGGCCCGGGCTTTAGGCGTGAGCCAAGTCGAGCTGCAGCAGAAACTTAAGGCCGAAAAACCGTTCGTTTGGCTCAAGCGCCAGATAGGCCCCAAAGAGGCGGAAAGGATCCGGGCCCTCAATATCGAGGGGGTGGGGATGTCTTTCGAGCCCAATCGTTATTATCCCCAGGGGCAGCTCGCCGGCCAGGTGGTGGGATTTGTGAGCAGGGATTCTCAAGGGCTGGAAGGTGTGGAGCTCCATTATGACAACTACATCCGCGGCGAGAGCGGCTCGCCCGTGATCGAGCGGGACGCCCTCGGACGGAGGGTCCTTGCCCAAGGGGTAGAGGAGATTCAGATCCCGCCGGGCGCGGATATCCACCTGACCATCGATACCTCGATCCAGCACCTCGCGGAAAAACAGCTGGAAGCGGCCGCCACCAAATATCGCGCCAAGGCCGGCATCGCCGTTGTCGTGGAGCCATTTAGCGGCGAGATCCTGGCGCTCGCGAATTATCCGTTTTTCGATCCCAACAACTTTGCCCGGCAGTCCTCCCAGCAGTGGCGCAATCGCGCGGTGGCGGACAGCTTCGAGCCCGGCTCCACCTTCAAAACGGTTCTTGCCGCCGCCGCGCTGGACGAAGGGGTGGTCGGGAAGGAGGATCTCTTCTATTGCGAGTTCGGCAAATATCCCTTTGCCGGAAGGACCATTCACGACACCCACGAGTACGGATGGCTGCCCTTCTACAAGATTATTCAGTACTCGAGCAACATCGGCGTGACGAAAGTGGCGGAGAAGCTGAAAAAAGACAGATACTTCAAATATATCGACAGATTCGGTTTCGGCCGTCCCACCGGGATCGATATTCCCGGCGAGGCGAGCGGGATGGTGCGCTCTCCGGATAGCTGGTCGTCGATCGACTTGGCCACGCACGCCTTCGGCCAGGGCATCGCGGTGACCCCGATGCAGCTCGTCATGGCGTACGGGGCAATCGCCAACGGGGGCTTCCTCATGCGCCCGTTTGTGGTGCGCCGGGTCGTGGCTCCGGATGGCGAGGTGCTGGTGGCGAATCAGTCCCATGTGGTGCGCCGCGTTGTCTCGGAAAAGAGCGCGCGCCTGCTGACCTCCATCCTCAAGGGCGTCGTGAGCGATGGGGGGACCGGTCCGATGGCCGGCGTCGAGGGCTTCGAAGTCGCCGGCAAGACCGGGACCGCCCAGAAGCCGGATCTCACCCACGGCGGCTATTCCGCCAAGAAGCGAGTGGCGTCGTTTGTAGGATTCGTTCCCGCCGATGATCCCCGGCTCGTTCTCCTGATCATTGTCGATGAGCCGGAAGGCAACGTTTATGGCGGCGTGGTGGCGGCGCCGGCCTTTCGTGATATCGCGCGCGGCGCCCTGCGCCACCTCGGCATAGTCCCGGACAAGCCGGAAGCGCCGCCGCTGCCACAGGCCGCAGAGGGGACCTTGGTGCGCGTGGAACGCAAGAGCGGAAACGAAGCGGGAAAACGACCAGGCGCCTTGGAAGTGCCGGACTTCGTCGGCTTGAGCTTGCGCGCGGCGGTGGAGAAGGCCAGGGTCCTGAAGCTCAAGGTGGAGCTGCGCGGCAACGGCTACGTTGTGAAGCAATCGCCGGCGCCCGGCGCCGCGTGGGGAAGCGGTGAGACCCTGACTCTCAACCTCCAGGGTTAACCGCCATGAGGCTCAAAGATCTCGTGGAAGTGAGCGAGGTGGAAGAAGCCGAAGGAAATATGAATCAAGAGGTCAGCGGCCTTGCCTACGATTCGCGGCAGGTAAAAAAAGGCCATGTCTTTTTTGCCGTCCCCGGAGCGCGCACCGACGGGCACCGATTCGCCGCCGCGGCTCTCGAAGAGGGCGCCGCCGCGGTGGTCGTGGAACACAAGACCCCGTTGCCTCAAGGCGCCGCGTGGGTTCGCGTGCGCAGCGTCAGGCGGACCATGGGGCTATGGTCAGCTCTCTATTTCGCCCAGCCCAGTCGCCGCATGGTGCTGGTCGGAGTCACCGGGACCAACGGCAAGACCACGGTCACCTATCTTTTGGAATCGATCTTTGCAGCGGCGGGGATGGCGCCGGGGGTGATCGGCACGATCAACTACAGGTTCTCCGGTCGCGCCTTGCCGGCGCCGCACACGACTCCGGAGTCGGTGGAGCTGCAGGCGCTCCTGGCTCAGATGGCCGGCGCCGGGGTGCGCTCGGTGGCGATGGAAGCCTCCTCGCATGCGCTCGAGATGGAAAGGGTGCGCGGCATCGAGTTCGACGGGGCGCTGTTTACCAATCTCACTCGCGACCATCTCGATTTTCACGCGGATATGGAGAGTTACTTTGCGGCCAAGAGCAGGCTGTTCACCGATTACCTCGGCGCGAGCTCGAAGAGCAAAAAGTTCGCGGTAGTTCACGGCGCCGACCCCAGAGGGAAAATGCTCCTGGACAAAATCCGCGGCTTGCGT
>Ga0155283_1185_pt2 | contig 9167 bp, 8 predicted proteins | sample RifCSPhighO2_02_FD_106251 | JGI IMG/M metagenome (GOLD analysis project Ga0155283, IMG submission 106251) | Deltaproteobacteria bacterium RIFCSPHIGHO2_02_FULL_60_17 | reverse complement strand
CCCTTCGAGCTTGCGCCGGAGAAAATTCGGCAGGTAGAGATTGGCGACCTCCACGTCGCCGCGGATCAGCGCCTCTTCCTGCTCGTGGCTCAAGGATCGGACAGCTCAATGACCTTGAGGCTGAAGCCGTCCGGCTTCACGAGACCCCTGGCCAGGGCGTAGTAGGTCCGAAACATGCAAAAGCGGTTGCGGTAGTGCGCGAAGGTGAGCTGCATGATATTCCCTTCTTATATAGGCTCCCTCGGGGGACGCGCTTTCGGCTGCGGCCGATGTGCTCTATTTACCTCAAGCCTAGCTCTTGCCTGGTCTTCGTGCAGATCTCCAGAGCGGCCACAGCGTAGACCTTGGCGCAGTTCATCATGTTCTCGATGCCGACGCCTCTCCTGACTCCCGTCGGCGTGTCCCACTCCGCCGGCGCCAGGGTCTCCGTCGGATCAACAAGGTGGGTGCCGAATCCCGGTCCGTAAGTGATAGTGGGCACGCCATACGCTGCGATCCGCGAGCCGTCGCTGGTGATGCCGTACCGAACCGGCTTCGAGTAGGGCACCGGCTTGCCAAAAACAGCGCGGTGCGCCCGCTCCATGGCTTTGACAACGTGTTCCTTCTTGGAAATCTCGTAGCCGTCGGTGGAAAGATAGAGATCGACCCGTACGCCGAGAATATCCTTTTCCCTATCTTGGACCTTGGCTGCGACCTCTTCGAGCTCACGCTTAATGGCCATCGGCGCGGTGCCTGGCAGTGTCTTCACAATGACAAAAATATCCGTCGTGGGGCGGGTTCCGGGCTTAAAGGGATTGCCGCCGTCGATCGCGCCGATCTGCACCGTGGGAAGCATAAACTCGTGTCTGTGCTTCTTTTGATACTCTTTTTCCCAGTCCTGGATCGCCTGCGCCACCCTGGCAGCCGCCAGCACGAATCTCGTCGCCTTGCCGTCGACGCTCACTCGCGCCCAAACCAGACCGGCATTGCCGATCTGCAGGTGCAAACCCGTGGGCTCGCCGATGATGCACATATCCGCGGTGACGCCGTGATCCATCATGTAGCGCGCTCCCACGCCCGCCCCGCGATAGCTTTTTCCGAGGAACCTCCCGACCTGCGCCTTTTCGATCTCGCCGACCACGCCGGAGATGATAACGTCCCCCTTGAGCCGCGCGCCCGCCCTCTGCAACGCCGCCACCGCCTCGATATAACACGGGAAGGCGCATTTCATGTTGACCAGGCCGCGGCCGTAGATGCGGTCTCGGGTGACGACCGTCTCCTGGGGATTGTCGAAGTGATCCATATGGGCGCAGAACATCAGCGTCGGCCCGCCGCCGGAGCCTTTCAAAGTGCCGATGACGTTGGGCCTCCCCTCCTCCACCTCCTGATACTCCACGTCCATTCCCAGCCGCGCGAATTCGCCGCCGAGATACTCCGCGACCTCTTTTTCTTCTCCCGTGATGCTGACGATCCCGGCCAGATTCCTGGCGAGCTCGATCAGCCTCTTGCGGCTTACTCGTTTGACAACGTTGTCTTTCATGCGTGCTCCTCCGGCCTCGCTTTCCGTTTTCTGTATCACAGAAGAATTATCGCCGCCAGCAAGGTTCGCTCGGGACCTGACTCGCTCCCCGAAAGCAATAAACCTGTGGGTTCTTTGAACCTGCACGACTGGTGCTTTCGGGTCGCTCGCCAGGCCCCTCGCTTTACGGAGCGACCGAGGGGAGCACGAGTGAGGCTGCGGACGTAGGGACGAAAAGGTTCGGTTAAAGCACTGCTCCAGACGTTCGGCTGAGCTCAGTCGAAGCCTCGGCCGCAGCCGAGAGCGCGTTCCCCGAGGGAGCTATTGCATCGATCTTGAGAGACGTCTCCGGCGGTGAGCGCCGCTCCGGGACAGGCAGGTCCCGAGAGAAAGAGGGTGGTGGTGGCTCCGAGGGGGCGAGGCTGAAGAGCGCAGACGTAGGGGTAGGAAGATTGATGGCAGGCCCTGACCGTTGGAGTGAGCAGCATAAGGGAGGACGGGGCGGCGGCCCTCAAGGCAGAGGTCCATCGGCTGCGCTCGGAAGCGTTCCCCGAGGAGCCGTGTTTGACAACTGGTCAAAACGATTGACGATGACCGGCTTTTTGCTTAAAGTGTTTTTAATGATCCTGGGCCTGGACATCGACGGCGTCGTGGCGGATTTCCTCTCGCCCTTCCTGCGGCTTATCGAAAAGAGAATCGGCAACGGGCCTATCCCGCACGAGTCGATCACCAACTTCAATTTCAAGGATCACCCGATCCTGTCGGAAAAGATTGTCGATGAGTGCATGGTCGAGGTCTCTTACGATCCGGTTTTCTGGCGCCGGCTCTCCCCGCTGCTGTCGGAGGAGCAGTGGCAGGAACTGGACAAGCTTAGCCGCAAGGAGCGGCTGGTGTTCATCACCCATCGCTACGAGCGCGAGACCTACGACATTCACCAGGTGACGCGCGATTGGCTGAACCGGCACGGCATCGAGAGGCCCGTGGTCTACTTCACCCAGGAGTCCAAGGCGAAGCTGGTGGATCATTTAGGCGTGAGCTTGTTCGTGGACGATCGGCACGAGAACTGCCAGGAAGTGGCCGAAAGAACCCGGGCGACCGTCATCATGCCGCACCGCCACTACAATCAGGAGTTCAGCCACCCGAAGGTCACGCGCATCCGGGAGTTTAACGAGATTTTTTCCTACCTCTCCGAGTAGGCGCCTTCGCCGCCGGTCGCTTCGTCCCCGCCGCGCCGTTTTTCTTTGCCGGCACCGGGCCGTTTCCCGCGCCGAGAATCAAGCCGCCCCATTTTTTGGCGACTGCCTGTCGCGTCTCCAGGCTCGGCTCCACCACCGGGGGGAACTTGTCGCGCCACTCCCACGGCCGCGTCGCGTCGAAGATCATGCGGGAGTTGAAAGACTTGTTGTCCGGATCGATCGCCGGATCGAGCGGCCCGGACCAGGCGCGCCGGATCAGATCGGCGTCCCGCTCGGGATCGCAGCGCGTGCACAGCGCCCAGATCACGTCCTGCAGATCGGTCACATCGACATCGTCATCCACGACCACCACGAACCGCCCCAGGTAGGCGCCGGCGTGGCACATGGCCGCGATCATGGCGGCCTGCTTCGCGTGGCCGGGGTAGCGTTGTTTGATGCTCACCGCCAGGAGCAGGCGGCAGCCGCCGGCCTCGTGGCACCAAGCGCCGGTTACGTCCGGCACGCCGGCCTGTTCCATCTGTTCCCACAGCAGCGCGGCGCGCAGCAGGCCGCGATAAGCGGTAAATTCCGCCGGCGGCTTGTAGGGCGGAGTGCCGACGATGATCGGATCATCCCTGAAGTAGAGGTTTTCGACCTCGAGCACGGGCTCCTCCCGCTGCGACGAGGCGTAGTAGCCGGTCCATTCGCCAAAGGGCCCTTCCGGCGCGGTCTGGCCCGGTCTGATGAAGCCCTCGACCGCGATTTCCGCCGTGGCCGGGATCGGCAGGCCGGTCGCGCGCCCGCGCACCACCGGGATCGGCTCGCCTTTGAGCGCGCCCGCGTAGTCGTACTCGCTCGTCCCCCAGGGCACTTCGAGGGACGCCGCCATGAAAACCGCCGGGTCCTGCCCGAACACCAGAACCACCGGCATCGCCTCTCCCTTGGCGAAGTATTTGTCTCTGAGAACCCTGCCGTGTTTCCCAGGCGAGATATAGAGCGTTACCCTTTTGTCGTCAGCAATCGCGGCCCGATAGCAGCCGAGGTTGACCCAGGGGCTGTCCGGATCTTTGATTACGTCGACCGTTCCGGTGCCGATATAGCGCCCGCCGTCGAGCTCATGCCACTTCGGCGTCGGGAAAATACTCAAGTCGACCTTGGACTTGGGAATCACGTTGTCGAGGATCGGCCCGTTTTTGACCTCGACCGGCGGGATCGCCTTCGGGATCTGTTTCGAGCGCTTGCGCCAGATCGGCAGCAGCTCCCGCCAGGATTTCCCGGTCGGCATGCCCAGCAGCAGGGCGGTGCGGCTCGCCGAGCCGAGCGTGTTGGAAACGATGCGGAAGCCGGAGCGGTAGCCTTTAATCTCATCGAACATCACCGCCGGGCCGTTGATCTGGTGCTGCGCCAGGTCGGTGATCGCCCCGATCTCCATATTCCAATCGGCGCCGCGCACCAGGCGCAGCTCGCCCAAGCCGTCCACCTGCTTTAGAAAGTCGCGGAGATCCGTATATGGCATTGTTGTTCTCCCTGGATCGTTGGCTCGTTTTTCCGCCCCGAGCCACAGCAAAGCTTTATAAGGAAAACCGCTTTTCTGTCAAGGAGCTCGGCGTTCCGCAGCGAGAAGCGCTGCATCCTCGGCGAGATCACGGAGCCAATCGTCTCAAGAGGCGCCCTTCGCCCTCGATCAGGTGGCGCACCCTGAGTACCTTGAGCGCCTGCCAGATCATGGCGATGGTACTGGTAACAACGGGCACTCCGAGGTCCGCCTCCAGGGTCTCGACGCGAGGGGCGGTGAAGTGGGCGCACGGAACATAGACCCCGTCAGAGGGATAGGCCCAAAACGTGTCTCTGATATGCCGGTAGGCGGTAGGCAGAGGGATGTCGTGAATTTCTACCACATTTTTTTTAAGACCCCGGATGCCGGCCACCGTAAAGCCCGACCCTTCGAGAAAAGCGCGCACCCGCTCGTTTTGATCGTCATGGTAGGGAGAGGCTACGGTAATGCGCTTCCAGCCGAGCTCCCGAAAGGCGTCTACCGCGGCGGTCTGGCTGGTGGTGGTGGGAATGCCGGTCTGATTTTGGATCCGCTCGATAATCTTCTGGTCGGAGCCCGGACCGAGATGGCGCACCATGGGCGCGCCGCCGATCGTGATGATGTCCACTCCGCGCTGCTTGAGAAAGTCAGCGGCCCGGTCGATCTGGCCCAGAGAGCGCTCCAAGTCTTCCTTCTTCAGGATCTCAATAGACAGATAGCTCATAGCGAGAGTAACGCCGTCGGGAACGATACGGAAAAAATCGGAGAGGAACGTCTCCGCCACCACCGCGGGGTAGATGTGACCGATTCTTGCGCGCCAGCCGTACATGGATACAACCTCCTCAGGGAGTGAAGATCGCTGATTCTTCCATACCCCTTATCGGTACAGGCTTTCAATATAACCGGACGCCTCGAGCCGGGAGATGAAGCGCGCTTAACGACCGGGCAAGTCTTTATCTCCTCCGACCCTTCGCGCTCAGGGCTGAAGCGTTCCTTGCCACAGCATCGTCTGGGCGTGCGGCGGCGCGTGAATCTTCAGATGCTTGAGCGCGGACCATACCCAGGAGAGGGTGCTGGTGACCACCGGAACAGAGCACTCCTTCTCCAGCCTTTGAATAACGGGCCAGGTGTGCAACTGCGCGCAGGGGATGTAGATGGCTTCGGCCCTTGGGTGATGGAGGAGGAGATGCTTGCCCTCGCGAAAAACCGTCTCGGGAGTGATCGTGTGAATATCGGCGATGTGGCTGGCGAAGCCTTCCACCGCCAGCACCTCGAAGCCCTGAGCCGACAGGAAAGCGCTCAACAGCTCGTTGCGCCAGGGATGGTAGGTAGTCAGCGAGGCGAGACGTTTTACCCCCAGGCTCCTTAGCGCCGCCACGGCGGTGTGCGTGGTCGTGGTGATCGGGACCGAGCTGAGCGTTTGCACCTGGGAGAGCAGCTCCTGCTCAAAACCGATCCCGCGCGAGAGAATCAGCGGAGTCCCCCCAAGGACGACGTAATCCACCCCCCGGCGGTTTTGCTCGCCGATGTGACGCTCTACGGTTCCCAGGGCCTGATCCATCTGCTCCGCCGTCAGGTCGTCCAGACCCATGCAGGTCACAAGCAAGCCGACTCCTTCCGGCACCATCTGGTAAAACTCGTAAGGAACCATCTCGGTCATCAGCGGGGGGCTGACAAAACCGATGCGGGCGCGCCAGCCGTACATAGTCACCTCCATCGCCGAGAGTAATTGGCAGTCTTTGAGAGGCAATTTCTGTGCCATAGCTCCATAGCGCAGACTCCACACCGGTGTGGGAACGGATCGACGACCCCCTGAAGGGCTCGCTGTCCCCCAAGCCGTATCTGAAATAGGAAAACCCGCTGCTTTTTTCCTATTTGTGGGAGTAAGGGAGCCTTGATTCATTTCGCTCGGACATGGTAGGAGCAGAACTGATTTCGATGAAGGAAATCCTTTTTGTAGATACAACTCTGCGCGACGGGCATCAGAGCCTGTGGGCCGAGGGGATGACCACCGGCATGATGCTGCCCGTCGCCGAGCAGATCGATCGCGTCGGCTTCGACGCCATCGAGATCATATCGCCCTCGCATCTCAAAAAATGCGTCCGGGACTTAAGGGACGATCCCTGGGAGCGGGTCCGCGAGGTCGCGAAACGAATAACCAAAACCCCTTTGAGGATCCTCGCCGGCAGAGTCAATGCCTTTCAAATCACCCCTCAATCCATTTACCGCCTCTATATGGAACGCATGGCGGCCAACGGCTTGCGGCAAGCCAGGATATCCGATGAATGGAACGACCTGGAAAGCTGGACGCGAAAGGTGAAGGTCGCGCGCGAAGTGGGACTCGAGCCGATCATTAATTTGACCTTTTCCGTCTCTCCCAAACACACCGACGAGTATTTTGCCCGAAAGACTCGCGAGGCCGCGGCGCTGGACGTGTTTCGTCTCTGTCTGAAAGACCCGGGGGGGCTGCTTACCCCGGAGCGGACGCGCAGCCTGGTCCCGGTGATCCTCAAGAACAGCAACGGCGTTCCCGTCGAGTTGCACACCCACTGCACCACGGGGCTGGGGCCTTTGTGCTGCCTGGAAGCGATCCAGCTGAACATGAGAATCATCAACACGGCGATACCTCCGCTCGCGCACGGCCCCTCGAACCCATCGGTCTTTCAGGTAGCCGCCAATGCCCGCTGCCTCGGCTATACCCCAACCATCGATGAGGCGGCGATCAAGCCGATCTCGGAGCACTTCACCTCTGTCGCCAAACTGGAAGGGCTCCCTATCGGAGCGCCGGCGGAGTACGATCTCTCTCAATACCTGCATCAGATTCCGGGCGGCATGATCTCCAACCTCCGTCACCAGCTTCGACAAGTGCGAATGGAAGACCGGCTGGAACAGGCCCTCGACGAGTGCGTCCGCGTGCGCGCCGATTTCGGATATCCGATCATGGTGACTCCCCTTTCCCAGTTTGTGGGCAGCCAGGCCGCGATCAACGTCATCGTCGGCAAGCGCTACAGGGAGGTTACGGATCAGACCATCGCCTACGCCCTGGGATGGTGGGGCAAGGAGGGAGCCCTGTCCATGGATCCCGACGTGAAGGATAAAATCCTCCACCGGCAGCGGGCTAAAGAAGTAGCGGCCGCCGAGCCTCCCGATCTCACCGTTCAGGAGGTGCGGCGGAAGCTGGGCGGACCGGGAGTCTCCGACGAGCAGCTCATCCTGCGCTGGGTGGCAAGAAGGGAAGATATCGAGGCGACGCGCGCCGCAGGCCCGGCCAGAGAATACCTCAGCGCCAGCCAGCCGCTGGTTTCGCTGGTCCGAAAACTTGCCCAGCGGACGGATCTGAGCCGGGTGGGAATTCAAAAGCCCGGCTTCTCGCTACTCCTGGAAAAGAGAGCCTGCTCCTAACAGATTTATGGCGCGGTCACGCGATCGGTTTGATCGAACTTCTCAGCTTTTGAATCTCACGATAAAGGCAACCGCGTTGGAGGTCCCTCCCAGATCCGGGATCTCCCAGGGGCGAGGACTTGTCACGGCAAGCCGCTTGACCCCCGGCTGCATGAGATGAGCGGGAATGGTTACCGCGAGCTCCTGCTGGCTGACAAAGTCCGTCCGCACGGGCCGGCCGTCGAGGCGCGTGATCGAGGTGGGGAAAAAATCCTTGCCTTTTAAGACCAGCCGCTTCTCCCCTTCTCCCGCAAAGGCCGCAGTGGGCGCAACCGACTCCACCTTGGGGAGCGGATAGCCATAAAATCCCTGGGTATAGGGGCGTGGAATGGGATTGGAAAAACTCGCGTGGAAGCTTCGGTCTATGAGATCGCCGTTCTTAATCACCGCCGCTATCCGGCGCGTGTTTCTGATGTCGGATAGCGGATCGGCCTCCACGACAATCAGATCTGCCAGCTTTCCCTCCTCAACCGTGCCCAGATCCTGGAGCTTGCCCAGGTATGCCGCGCCCACTTTGGTGACGGCCTGGAGCGCCCGCATCGGGCTCAAGCCGGCCTTGACCAACATCTCCAGCTCCCGATGCAGGCTGATGCCCGGGACCACTCCGCTCGCGTCGGTCCCCGCCACCACGTTCCCGCCGGCTTGCGCGAGCAAGGACAGAAACTTCTCGAATCGCCTGCGGCCTTCGACCAGCGCGCTTCCAGGGTAAATCCCGAAGATCGAATAGCGCGTACCCACCGTGATATCCGTTTCCGGCTCCTTCTCGCCCCGCGGGCCATACGCCAGATAATAATGCTCCAGCCAGATCAGCCGCTCATTTTCCGGCACGTACGAGAGATTGGGATCTTTCACCAGCTCATAGTCTTCCTTCTCCCACTGCTCCCGCATGCCCAGAGAGGCGCCCCAGAGCACCAGAGTAGGCTCGATGAACGTCCCTTTTTTGGCGAGAGATTCGACGACCTCGGGGAAATGCCGTTCTTCGGCAAAGCTCCACGGCGCGAGAAATTTCGCCAGAAACAGCTTGATCGACGCGAACTTCTTCTTTGCCTCTTCGCTCCGGATGGTCGCCTCGGCGCAACCCGTTGCATGCTCGACCCCGTCCACTCCGGCCTCGGCGTAAGGGAGAATGCTCGATTCCAGATGCCCGCTAAGCTTGAGTCCCGCCTTGTGGGCCTCTTCGGCGGCGCTCCTGGCGATTTCGACCGGCACGCCGAGATGGATCTTCGCATAATCCACTCCCTGTTCGATGAATCTCCGGATCGCCTGCCTCGCCTCCTCGGGATTGGCCGGAACCAGGTGATGGGCCAGCCAACCCCTACCGTAAATCCCGCCGCCGGCGCAGAAGATACGAGGTCCCGCGACTTTGCCCAGATTGACGGCGTCCCTCTGGGCCAGGATCCAATCGAGGGGGTTGCCGAGGTCGCGCACCGTGGTCACGCCGTACGCGAGGAACAACTCGCCGTAGAAGTCTCGGTAATGGACATGGTTGTCGATCAGGCCGGGGAGAATCGTCTTCCCC
>Ga0155283_1018_pt2 | contig 9171 bp, 7 predicted proteins | sample RifCSPhighO2_02_FD_106251 | JGI IMG/M metagenome (GOLD analysis project Ga0155283, IMG submission 106251) | Deltaproteobacteria bacterium RIFCSPHIGHO2_02_FULL_60_17 | reverse complement strand
GTCAGGGAGACGCCTCCGAGAGAGTCTCTGTGGGAGATTCAAACCCCCCAGGCGTTTCGCACGGAAATTATCCGAGAGGCATTTCAAAAGGCGACTGCAAAGGATGAGGAAGTCACGGACGACGCGACGCTTGTGGAGCGATTAGGGAAAAGGGTTGCCCTCCTGGAAGGACATAGGACGAACATCAAAATCACTGTACCGGAGGATCTGCTGTTTGCGGAGGCGCTGCTGCGCGGGGGGCTGGCGCCTTAAACGGTCCTGTGCCCTAAGGATTCGTTCATGCTTCCCGTTCGATAGCCCTGAAGATCCAAACTCACGAAGTTGAACCCGATTTCCTTGAAACGCCGGACCACGGCATCCCTGGTGGCGGCGTCGAACATGCGGTGAATTTCCTCCGCCGCCACTTCGATACGGACCAATTCTCCATGATACCGGACGCGGAACTGCCTGAGCTTGAGTTCTTGCAGGAAGCGCTCGCACGCCGCTATCTTGTCTAATCTTTCCATATTGATTTCGACCCCGTAAGGAATCCGGGACGAAAGGCAAGCGATCGCCGGCTTGTCCCAAGACGGCAGCCCGAGCTCGCGGCTGTAGTGCCGGATTTCCTCCTTGGTGAACCGCGCCTCGACCAGCGGGTGGCGGATGCGCCACTCCTTGGCCGCCTTGAGTCCGGGTCGGTGATCTTTGAGATCGTCCAGGTTCGTCCCGTCGACCACCGTTTCCAACCCCAGCTGATCCGCTTGCGCTCTACAGATGCGGTACAGCTCATCCTTGCAGAAATAGCAGCGGTTGACGGGGTTCTGAGAGAACGAGGGGTTGTCCAGCTCGTGAGACGGCACGGTGATATGTCGGCATCCTATGAGCTTGGCCAGCTGCTCTGCGGCTTCCAGCTCTCCGGGGGGCGCCGTGGGTGAAGCCGTCGTCATGGCGATGGCCCGGTCTCCCAGAGCCACGTGCGCGACCTTGACGAGAAATGTCGAGTCGACGCCTCCGGAAAAGGCTACCAGCGCGCCGCGCGTTTCTCTGAGAATCTCCTTTAGTCCCTCGAATTTTGCGTCCATTGTCGGTCACCAAAAAGGTCGGTGCTGAGATAGTGCTCGCCCTTGTCGGCAAATATTGTCACCACCACGCGTCCCTTGCCCAACTCCCGGGCGACCTTGAGGGCCGCGCAGCACGCGGCGCCGGAGGAAATCCCTACCAGGATGCCTTCCTCGAGCGCCAGCCTGCGCGTGTACAGAGCGGCATCCTCATCGCCCACCGTGATCACCTGGTCGTAGATCTGCGTGTTCAGCACGGCCGGAATGAAGCCCGCGCCGATGCCCTGTATCTTATGATAGCCGGGCTCTCCTCCTGAGATGACGGGTGAGGCCGCCGGCTCTACCGCATACACCCGGACGCCTTTCAGATGCTCTTTCAGCACCTCTCCCACTCCAGTGATGGTTCCTCCGGTGCCCACGCCCGCGACGAAGGCGTCGATGCTCTTGAATTGTTTCAGCAGCTCCACCGCTGTTGTTCGGCGATGGATCTCGGGGTTCGCGGGATTATTGAACTGCTGGGGCATAAAGTAGTCGGGGTGTTCCAGCAGCAGCTCCTCGGCCTTGCGGATGGCGCCGCCCATTCCTTTGGTGTCCGGAGTGAGAATCAGCCTGGCGCCGTAGGCCGAGAGGAGGCTCCGTCTCTCCTCGCTCATGGTATCGGGCATCGTGAGAATCAAGCGGTACCCCTTGACGGCGGCAACCAGGGCGAGCCCGATCCCCGTGTTCCCGCTGGTCGGCTCCACAATAGTGGCGCCCGGTTTCAGCTTCTGCTCGCGTTCCGCAGCTTCGATCATACTGAGACAGATGCGGTCCTTTACGGAGCCGCCGGGATTGAAGGACTCGAGTTTCCCCCAGACCTCGGCGTCGTTCTTTCCTGGCAGGTTTCTCAGTTTGACAACCGGGGTGGAGCCGATAAGGTCGAGAATGGATCGGGTGCCGTTCACATTTGCCACGTTTTCTGCTTTGCCTTTGCAATCGGAAAGGTTCGAATCGAGTCGGACCGTATGCTATATTTTTACAGTGGGAAAGTCAATTTAAAAACCCGATACTGTGGCAAGGCCGGATACTTTTTCGAAGAAGATTTTGGTTCTCTTTCCCGGAGCGCTGGGAGATTTCATTTGTTTTCTTCCCGCGCTCGATGCATTGGCGCGGGACAGAGAAGTGGATCTCCTCGCCCGGAGCGAGTATGCGGACTTGGTCCCTCCTCGTATCCGGACCCGTTCGCTGGAGCGCTACGAGATCAGCCGCCTGTTTGTCGCCGGGGCTGACCAGGAAGAGAGACTGGAGCGTTTTTTTGGTTCCTACTCATCCGTCTACTCGTGGATGGGCAGCGGCCGGCGGGATTTTGTCAGCCGTCTCGAAACGCTTTGCGAGAGGAGGCTGCGGATTTTTCCTTTCCGGCCCGAGGATTCCCGGGTTCCTGTCGTGGATTATTTTCTGTCGTGCCTGGGAGTGGAGCGCCCGAGGGAGCTTTCGCCGTGTATCCCGGTGCGGGCGGAGGCTTCCGCCTGGATTGAAGACTATTGGCGGCGGAGCGGCCTGCAAGGAAGGAAAGTGCTGGTATTGACTCCCGGCAGTGGTGCGAGCGAAAAGAATTGGCCGCGCGAACTTTTTCGGGAGGTGGCGGAGTGGTGGAAAAGAGAGTTCACCGGAGAGAGCGTTATTATCTTTGGGCCGGTTGAAGAAGAGCGAGGCCAGGGCGGGAGGCATTGGGAAGATATGCGCGTGGTCGGCGGACTGGATCTCGCCAAGCTGGCTGCTCTGATCCGCCGGTGCGACCTCTACCTGGGTAACGACAGCGGCGTGACCCATCTCGCCTCTGCGTTGGGAGTTGCAACGGTCGCGCTCTTCGGACCGACCGATCCCCTTGAATGGGCCCCGTACGGAAACAGAACCACGGTCATCACTCAGAACATAGAGTGCTCTCCCTGTTCCACTCAGGTCATGAAAAACTGCCCCCATCGCAAGTGCCTGACCACGCTCAGCGCGGCTCACGTGATGGCCAGGGTGGAAAAGTTTTTGGCGAAAACGCAGCAAAACGGCGCCCTCCTTGACAACAGGGGGTGCAGGGATTAGATTTAAAAGAAAAAAAGGCTGCGATTTTGATAGCATACAAACGATGTCGACAAGGGATGGCGGGGCATGTCTAACTCCTTTAAAACAGCGCTCCTGTTGGGTCTTTTGACCGGGATCATCCTCGGCATCGGACAGCTTTTCGGCGGTTCGCAGGGGCTGGTCATCGCGTTTGTCTTCGCCGTGCTGATCAATTTCGGCAGCTACTGGTTTTCGGACAAGATCGTTCTCGCGATGTATAACGCGCGGGAAGTCAGCGGCGACGACGCCCCGGAGCTTTACCGCACCGTCCAGAACTTGACCGTTCGCGCGCAGCTTCCCATGCCCCGGCTCTACGTGATTCCATCGGAATCGCCTAACGCCTTCGCCACGGGGAGAGACCCGCAGCATGCCGCCGTAGCCGTCACGGAGGGGATTCTAAGGATCATGAACCGGGAGGAGTTGGAAGGGGTGATCGCCCATGAGCTTTCTCACGTCAAGAACCGCGATATTCTCATTGGAACTATTGCTGCCACGCTCGCCGGGGTGGTGATGATGCTTGCCAACATGGCGCGCTGGGCGGCCATCTTCGGGGTCGGCCGGAGCGATAGGGACGAAGAGGGGGGAGGGGGAATCCTCGGAATGATTCTGATGTCGGTATTGGCGCCGATAGCGGCGATGATGATTCAGATGGCCATTTCTCGGTCGAGAGAGTTCCTGGCCGACGCCACCGGGGCGAAGATAGCGGGAAATCCTCTTGGTCTGGCGTCTGGGCTGGCGAAGCTCGCCCGTGCGAGCGAGATGGTCCCTCTCGAAGCGCGTCCCGAGACCGCTCACATGTTTATCGTGAGTCCGTTGACGGGAGGATCCTTCCTGAGCCTTTTCAGCACCCATCCCCCGGTGGAGGAAAGGATTGCGCGCCTCCGCGCTATGACCTATTAAACGATGTCCGATTTTCATGGGGTGCCTGGTGGCCCGCTCTCCAAGGCGCGGGTGATTTCTCCGGGCATTTTTTCTCTCTACACGGATCGCGGGGAATTTCATGGCTGACGAGAGAGAAGGACAAGAGGGCAAGGGTTTCAAAGTCGAGGATCGGCGTCGCTTCTCGCCGGAGACCGGGGAGCCTCGAGGGGATTCGGAGCAGCCATCCGGGGAAAAGACGTCACAGGCAGAGCGGAATACCGGAGGCCCGGCGGCCCCAGGGAAGTTACCGGAGATCAGCTTTTCCACGTTCGTTATCAGCATCAGCACGCAGGCGTTGATGCATCTCGGGGAGATGGCGAATCCGTTGAGCGGGAAGGTCGAGATCGATATACCCGTCGCCAAACAGCTCATCGATATTATCGGCGTTTTGCGCGACAAGACGCGGGGGAATCTGGATTCGGGCGAGGAGAAGCTTATGGATGAGGTGCTCTTCGACTTGCGTATGCGATACGTAGAGGCGGTAAAAAAGAAATAGGAGTATTAGATGGAAGAAGCAGGGATTTGGAGCAAAAAGGTTGGCGCCAGAGGATTGGTGATCGTCGCCTTGGTCTCTTTGATGGTAGGTCTGGGGATCAGCGGGAGTCTGGATTGGCTCGCAGGCGGTCGGGTTATTAACTTGCTGGGGGAGACGAACAGCCAGGAGGTCAGGCCGGTCCTGGCCGCTCAGGGGGGGTTGCCCGATTTTGTCTCGCTGGCGAACAGCCTCAAGCCCGTTGTCGTCAACATCTCCACGACCCAGGTGAGTGAAGGGGTGCCGGGGTTCGGGGGACCGTTGGGCGAGGAGGACCCCTTCCAGGATTTTTGGCGAAGGTTTTTCGGTGGTCCGATGCCGCGGGGTCCGCAGCGACAGAAGAGCCTGGGATCGGGTTTTATTATCGACCGCGACGGTTCCATCCTGACCAACAATCATGTGGTCGAGAATGCGCAGAAGATCACGGTCAAGCTCGCTGACGAGAGGGAATTCGAAGCGAAAGTGGTCGGTAAAGATCCGAAGACAGACATCGCGGTGATCAAGATCAATGCCAAAGGGAATTTTTCCGTGCCTCCTCTGGGGGATTCGGATCAGCTTCAAGTTGGTGAGTGGGTCATGGCGATCGGCAACCCGTTCGGTTTGGACAACACCGTCACGGCCGGGATCGTCAGCGCCAAGGGGAGGCACATCGGAGCGGGTCCTTACGACAATTTCATCCAGACCGACGCTTCGATCAACCCGGGAAACTCCGGGGGGCCTCTCATCAATCTGCGCGGCGAGGTGGTGGGCATCAACACGGCAATCTTCAGCAGGACCGGAGGCAATATCGGAATCGGCTTCGCCATCCCGATCAACCTGGTGAAGGAGCTGCTGCCCCAGCTCAAAGGAAAGGGAAAGGTAACCAGGGGTTATCTCGGGGTGCTGATCCAGAAGGTGACTCCGGATATCGCGGAGTCTTTGGGAATGGACAAATCCCGGGGGGCGCTGGTGGCGAGCGTATCCAAGGACGGCCCGGCGGAACGGGCCGGGGTGAAGGTGGGCGACGTCATCGTCGAGTTTGACGGAAAGGAGATCAAAGACTCCAACGATCTCCCCATCGTCGTGGCCCGGACGCCGGTAGACAGGAAGGTGCGGCTGAAGGTCTTGCGTGACAAGAAAGAGGTCATGCTGACGGTGGCGGTCGGCGAGCTCAAAGAGGAGGAGGTGGTAGCAAGCGCCAAAGAAAAGGGCGAGTTGGGCTTGACGGTGCAGAGGCTGACGCCTCAGATCGCGGAGAGCCTGGGATTGGACCGCGCCGAAGGCGTGGTGATTACTGCGGTGGAGCCGGGAAGTCCGGGGGACGATGCGGGATTGCGCCGCAGCGACGTTATCCTGGAGATCGACCGCAAGCCGGTTCGCAATCTCGCCGACTACCGCAAGGTTATTGCGGAAAGCAAGAAAGGCAAGGGGATTCTCTTCCTGGTGCGCCGTGGAGAGAACACCCTGTTCCTTGCTTTGAAACCTCGGTGATAGTACTCTGATAGAGTGTCGCTAGTTAAATCAGGGGGCCGGGTGATCTCTATCCGGCCCTCTTTTTATTGTTTTTTTGGGGAGTTTTTGGCTTGAAAAAGTCCCGCTGGCATCCCCTCAGGATCATCGCACTTCCCGTTATCTTCTCAGTCGTCGTCACCGCTGCTTTCGGCGTCTGGTACGTTAAGCGGCTGGAGCAAACCGTCACGGCCAAGTTTGAGGGCCGCAAGTGGCAGTTCCCGTCGAAGATCTACTCGGACAGCACCCTGCTCTATGTCGGGATGAACCTCCGTGCCGACGACCTGATGGAGAAGCTCCGCCGCCTGGGCTACCGGGAGAGCCGCGATACGCCGCGCGCCAAAGGGGAGTACTTCTTCCCGAGAAAGGAAGGCCGGCTGGAAATATATCTGCACGACTTCGTCTATCCGCTGGAGGCCTTTCGCGGGATTCCGGTCCGGATCTCCTGGCAGGGGGCGACGGTCTCGAAAATGGAGAACCTGGAAATCGGGGAGGAGCTCTTCTCCCTGGAACTGGAGCCTGAGCTGGTGACCGGCCTGTATGACCGCATCTGGGAGGAAAGGCGCCTGGTTCATTTGTCCGAAGTCCCCCCGCTGCTGGTGCGGGCGGTCCTGGCGGTGGAGGACGAGCGGTTCTACAGTCACCGTGGCATCGACCCTGTGGGTATCCTGCGCGCTTCCTGGGCGAACCTGCGCAGCGGGGCGATCGTTCAGGGGGGCAGCACCCTGACGCAGCAGTTGATGAAAAACTTTTTCCTGGGCGACGAGCGCACGCTGCACCGCAAATTCAAAGAGGCGCTGATGGCCCTGGTCGCCGAGCGGAAGTATTCCAAAGAGGAAATCCTCGAGAACTACCTGAACGAGATCTACCTGGGGCAAAAAGGGGCGCAGGGAATCTTCGGGGTGCGCGAGGCGGCCCAGTTCTACTTTTCCAAGGACCTCGCCGAGCTCACGGTTGGCGAAACCGCTCTTGTGGCCGGCCTGATCAAGGCTCCCAACCGCTATTCCCCGTATCGCAGCGCGGAGGCCGCCACCAAGCGGAGAAACGTCGTGCTGGCCCGAATGTTGGAGGAAAAGCTGATCTCCCGCGGCCAGTATGGCGCAGCGCTGCGGGAGGTCGTTCCGCCCAGGGAACTAGTGAAGGTGGCCAACGACGCGCCATTTTTCGTTGATTTCTTGAAGCGGGAGCTGGCGGAGAACTATTCCCATCAAGTGCTCACGGCGGAGGGCTTGAAGATCTTCACGAGCCTGGATCTTCATCTGCAAAAGATAGCGGAGAAGGCGCTGGTGGACGGGCTGAGGCGGCTGGAGGAGACCTATCCCTATCTGCGCAAGCGCGGCGAGGAGGATCATTTAGAGGGCGCCCTGGTTGTGATCAGACCCCAGACCGGAGAAATCAAGGCCATGGTGGGAGGGCGGGATTATCAGAAGTCCCAATACAACAGGGTGTTTCAGGCCAGGCGCCAGCCCGGATCCACCTTTAAGCCGTTCACATATCTGGCGGCTCTCATGTATGGCGCGGAGAATGGGGAAAGGAGATTCACTCCGGTGTCCCGGGTCGACGATTCGCCCTTTACCTGGAGCTACGAAGGACAGGAGTGGACCCCGCGTAACTATAAGGAAGAGTATCTGGGAACCGTTTCCTTTCGCACCGCCTTGGAAAAGTCCCTCAACTCGGCGACCGTGCGCATCGCCAAGGAAGTGGGACTCAACAGGATCCGCGAGATCTCGACTCGTCTCGGCATCGAGAGCTCTCTCCCGGCGCTGCCCTCGATGGTTTTGGGCGGGGTGGAAGTTACGCCGCTGGAGCTGGGCAGGGCCTTCTCGACGCTTGCCAACACCGGGGTGCGCACCCAGGCCCTGGCCGTCAAACAGGTCGTGGATCACGGGGAGCGGGTCCTGGAGAAGAGAGACGTTCTTGTGGAAAAGGCGATCAGTCCCCAGCAGGCCTTCATGATCAACTATTTAATGAAGGGGGTTATGGACCGCGGGACCGGGGCCGGGGCGCGGGCTCAAGGTTTCGATAGACCGGCGGCGGGAAAGACCGGGACGACCAACGATCTCAAGGATGCCTGGTTCGTAGGCTACACCCCCGACCTCCTGGCGGTTGTATGGGTGGGGTTTGATAATCAGAGCAAGCTCGGCTTGTCGGGAGCGCAGGCGGCGCTTCCGATATGGACCGAATTCATGAAGCGGGCCACGGCCGGCATGCCGGTCAGCGATTTCATTCCCCCGCCGGGTGTCAAGATAATCGACATTGATCCTGCAAGCGGCGCCCGGGCCACGCCCAGGTGTCCGCAGGTCCTGCGGGAGGCCTTTCTCGAAGGCGAGGAGCCGAGCGGCTTCTGTCCGCTCCATCCAGCGCCTTTGGCGGAATTGTTTTCGTTGCCGAAAAAGGCAGCGTCTTGGCTTTTGTCCCCTTTCCTGAGAGAATAATTGCATGCATGTGAAGGGGCCTGCTGCGCTTCCCCGCCGACAATTATACAAGCCAGGAGTATTGGCCCTCTTGCTTGCGCTGCCAGCTCTCGCGTCGGCCCCGGGCTGCGCCACGGTTCGAGTCTACCGTCCGGTCCCGGCTGGCCGCGCCGCTCCCGTTCCACAGACTGCTGCCCCCACGATTACCCCTGAGCCGGAGAGCAAACCGGCGCTGGAGCAAGGCAGGATTAAAGAGGAGAGCCTCAAGGAGAAGCGGCCCGCCCCGCAGGCAAGAAGCAAGGATCGGCCTGGACGTCCTGCTCCTGTGGAGGGGAGAATGGCTCCCCGCAAGGAAGCGCCGGCTCCGCTCCCGGATGATGGATCTCTGATTGCGAAGATTACCCCGAGGACGCCGCCCCAGCGCGCCGCCTCCCTGCGTCTCACGGAAGAGGGGAGGAAATTTATCGAGTCCGGGGACTACGCCAAGGCTTTGGGCCGTTTGGAAAAGACCATCTCGATCGACTCTACGAATCCCTACGGCTATTATTATTTGGCTCAGACTCATTTTCGTTTGGGCCGCCATCAGGACTCGCTGAATTTTCTGGATGTAGCCGAGTCGCTGCTGGGCAATGAGCCGTTCTGGCTGGCGGAGGTCTTCGCCCTTAAGGGAGAAAATTTCCGCGCT
>Ga0155283_1030_pt1 | contig 9319 bp, 8 predicted proteins | sample RifCSPhighO2_02_FD_106251 | JGI IMG/M metagenome (GOLD analysis project Ga0155283, IMG submission 106251) | Deltaproteobacteria bacterium RIFCSPHIGHO2_02_FULL_60_17 | reverse complement strand
TCCAAGGGTTTTGTCGCCGCTGAGGGCTCTTGCGGCGCTAGCTTTTCTTTTGAGATTTCCGTATCTCCAAAAGCGCTTCCAATTCAGGCAGCAGCCTCAAGTCTTTTGCGCGGCCAACGGCTCGCTTGTTCTTGATCAGACCCTCCAGAGTTAAGACCTTGCACGGGAGGCCAAAGATCTCCATTTCCTCCGAAAACGCCAGCGCTTCTTGATAGCCGCCCAATCCCGTGACCTCGCCCAAAATGTCTAAATCACCTAAATCGGTGGTAAGTGTGAAATTAAGCCCCGACCTCAGGGCGTTGACATCCAGACAGAATGGAAGATCGGGTGGGACGCCGCGGAGCAGCGGGTGAAAAGGCGCTAGAGCTTTAGCTAACTTTTCTAAATTTTCTCTTTTCCTGGAATAACACAGATCCAAATCCGCCGTGAGGAATGCCGAACCGTGGGCGATGGCGGCCATTCCGCCAATGATAATGAACTCAACTCCGAGTCTATGGAGTTCCTTTAACAGGCTCTCGACCTTGAGACTGGCCACGATGTTTTTGACCGGCCTTTCTGAGTTCGTTTGCTAAGTCCAACATCTGAAGATTTTTTTGAATGCGCTCGGTCGGCGTCCAAGACAGGCGCTCGTAGAGTTGGCTTAAGTCGATGCCTTCTTCGCGGGCCTTCTTCAAGGCAGGTGTCAAGCTCTCACTTTTCCCCATAGCAAGAATTCTAGCACCATGCGGCACAAACCAAAAGGCCCGTCCGCCTATCATTGTGGCGGATCGGGCCTTTTGCATCTTAACCCTGCGGCTTTAAAGCTACGGGGCGTACATCGCGTCGATCACGCCGGCGGCCTCTTTGGAAAACATGCCCAGCTCCACCCCTTCCCTGAGAAAGCTCTTTTGGGCCTTGAGAGTAGGCTGGTCGGGCCAGATGAAATCGGCCGGGAGCAGGAATATCTTTGTGCGCTGCCAGGCGAGAGCGAGATCCTCGGTTTTTTCCAACCCGAAGAACTGCTTTGCGTATTTACGAAAATGCGCTTCGTCCTGCTGGACGCCCCGGTAGGCCTCGGTCCAGGCCGACCTCAGCCGGGAAACCATCGGCCCATTCTCCTTCACCCAGGGCTCCAGACCCGCGAGCCAGATGACGGGCATGACCTTGACGTTGAGCAGCCGCGATAGCTCGTCGCGAAAGCCCAAGAGCGTTCGGTATTTTCCCGTGGTAACAAGACGCGACACATGGGCCTCCCAGATCAGACCCGCCTCCACCTCCCCTTTTTCCAAAACCGCGATGATGGCCGGCGCTCCCAATTTCTTAAGCTGGAAATCCTTTTCAATGTTGACGCCCCGCTTGCGCATCATGAAATCAAACAGGTTGTAAAGCGTGGTCACTTCGGAAGTCAGGGCAACCGCCTTTCCTTTGAGGTCCTCCACCGATTTATAGGGGGCGTCCTTGCGCACCAGCACGTACATGTGGCTCATCTGGTAGGGTTGCAGAAAACGTATCGGCACGTCTCTGAGATTGGCGCGCAGCCCTGCTTCCGGAGTCATGAGTCCCACGGAAATCGCCTTTATGCCCAGCAGGCGCTGGATCTCCGGAACTCCGGCCCAGCGCGGCTTCATGATAAAGCCGTTCTTGCGATCCAGCCCTTTGTCGAGAATATACTGGCCTCCCAGGCCGAAGAGCCCGTCCTGAGGCAGTCCCACCTCTACGGTCGGCAGCTCCGCCGCTGCGACTCGCAAACTCGAAAGGGGAAACACTACGAGAAACGCAAATGAAATGATCCGAAGAAAAAGGGTTAACATGCTCTTACCTCCTCTTCCATGAGCTTGAGCACCGATTGAAGCAGCCTCTTTTTGAACCCGATAAAACCGAAATCGTCCAGCTCTCTTTCCAGGGGCGGAAGCGGGTTGTCCAGGATTTCCGCGACATGCGCCGGCCGCGCCGACAGGATCACGATCCGGTCCCCCATGTACGCGGCCTCTTCCACGTCGTGGGTAACGAGCAGGGCTGTCTGCCTGAGCCCGGCGCATATCGCGAGGGTATCCTCGCGCAACTTGCGGGCGGTAAATTGGTCGAGCTTGCTGAACGGCTCGTCCATGAGAAGCACTTCAGGCTCGATAACCAGACCGCGGGCCAAGCCCACTCGCTGGCGCATCCCGCCGGATAAATAGAGAGGGTACTGCTTGCGGAACTCGAGCAGGCCTACCATGCCAAGATATTTGTGGATCCGCTCCTTCCATTCGACCTGAGGCACCTCCATGCCCTTTAAAGCAAAGATCAGGTTGTCCTCCACCCGTTTCCAGTTGAGCAAGCGCGGGTCCTGGAATACATAGCCGAGCTGCGGCGCTAGGGTTGTCGCCCGGCCGTGGTCCGACACCACTTCCACCCTGCCCTGCTCCAAGCGCTCCAGCCCTGAAATGGCGTTTAAAAGAGTCGACTTGCCGCAACCCGATGGCCCCAACAGGCAAGTGACCCCGTTTTCCTTGGTATCGAAGGAGACGTGGTCGAGGACCAGCATCCCGGCGCCGTCTTCCCGAGAGAAGAACTTCACGGCGCCATCTACGTGAACGTAGGCCACTTATCGTCTCCACGCTTCGACCCGGGGCCGCCACTGCGTTACCATCCGCTCCAGCCAGCCGATGATGCCGAATTCGATTACGATCATGACAACCAGAAATGTTATCGTCCAGGCGAGCACCGTTTTCATAGAGAAGACGTTAAACCCTCGGACGACTTGGTAGCCGACACCATTGCTGAAGCCGAACATCTCGACTACGACGACTACCTTCCATGCCAGGCCCAGGCCATAACGGACCGCCGCCAGGATATGCGATACCAGTTGCGGCAGGATCACGTCCACCACCTTGGACCAAGGACGAGCGTGAAAGGCCTTGCTCATATCGATGAGGTCCTTATCGATGGATTTCGTTCCCTGCCATATGCTGATGGCGAGCATGGGAAAGATGGTCACGGCCACCGCGGCATAGGCGCTGGTCTCGTTAAGACCGAAAAACATGATCATGAGAACGGCCCAGATAAGACCCGGCATGGTAAGTCCGAGAATCACCGGCGGCTCGAAAAAACTCTCCAGGCTTCTGAGCGTGCCCATGAGAATGCCCAAAGGAACGCTCAGCACCATGGCAATAGCGAATCCCACCGCGACGCGGCGCAGGGTAGCGCCCATCTCGGCAAAGAAGTTTCCCGTCGAGACAATCTCCGCCACCTCCGCAAAGGTGTCCCAGGGACGAGGTATCAACGTGGGAGGAAAGAAGAGGCCCAGCGCCCACCAAATCAAAATCAGCGTCGCGATCGAACCGACCCTGAGCCCGATCTCCATGGCCGCCTCGCGCGCTCGGCCGCCGCCGGCGCCGGAAAGAGCGCCCAGGCTCACCGCGCCGGCGGCGGCCTGAGCTTGAACGGACAGCGTCTTTTGCTGTTGCGCCATACTAAAACCAAAACGGAGATTCATCCTACTTCCGTCGCCAATCCCGTGTCAACGCGCCGGCGCGGAGTTTGACTTTTGAGGGGATATCATATAAGAAATTTTTCAATCGCAACCGGATCGGGATCAGCTCATTCTCTCCCTACAGCCAATTCCCACTCACCTGGAGGAACCCTATGAGCAAGGCAATGAAAAAGGACGCCGGCGCCCCGGCAAAGATGATCGCGGATCTGCGCAGCGCCCTGGAGTGGCTTAAGGCGGAAGGCGATCTGATCGAGAGCGACAAAGAGGTCAATCCCGATCTTGAGATCACCGGAATTCAGAAGCAATTGGACGGCGGCTGTCCGATTCTTTTCAACAACATCAAAGACAAGCCGCACCATCGCTGCGTCACGAACCTATTCGGCGACATGAACGTCATCAACAAGATGTTCGGCTGGAAAGACCACACCGACCGCACGAGAAAGCTGGCCTACGCTATTACGCATCCGATCCCGCCCGTCATCGTCGACCAAAAGAACGCGCCGGTGCAAGAGGAAGTGCTCGAAAAACCCAAGGACGCCAACGAATTCGTGGTGCCGATCCGGCACACGGACATCGAGCCTGAATTGACCGTCGGCTCCGGCAACCGCTTGATCTCCGGCGAGTATTTCGGCGGCGGCACGGACCTCGGTTACAACCGCATGAACTTCCGCTGGGGCAACGTGGGGACGTTCCAGATCTCCCCGGGCTCCCATATGTGGCAGGTGGTCACCAAATACTACAAAGAGAACAAGCCTATTCCTATCACGATGAACTTCGGCTTGCCGCCGGCCTGCACGCTGATGGCCGGCGCCGGCTTCGACTACGTCATTCTCCCCCAGGGCTGCGACGAGGTCGGCATGGCGGGCGCGGTCCAGGGCGCCCCGGTGCGGCTGGTCAAAGCGCGCACCGTAGACGCCTTGGCGGTCGCCGACGCCGAAGTCGTCCTGGAAGGCTACGTCAACCCGCGGGATCGCCGCTTTGAGACCGCCGAGTCCGAGAAGGCGGGAGTTCAGGGCCGCTACCATTTCCACCCGGAGTGGGCCGGCTACATGGGCAAGGCCTACAAAGCGCCGACTTTCCATGTCACCGGGGTGACCACGCGCAGGCGCGAATCCAAACCGATTATTTTTCCATTGGGCGTCCACACCCTCGATGATCACAACATCGACACGACGGTGCGAGAGGCTTCCATGTTCGAGCTGTGCGAACGGATGCAGCCGGGCATCATCATGGACGTCAACATTCCCTACTGCATGACCGATTGGGGCGGGGCGATCATCCAGGTCAAGAAGCGCAACAAGATCGACGAGGGCTGGCAGCGTAACTTCATGGCGGCGATCCTCGCCACCTCCCAGGGCTCCCGCCTGGTCGTCGCCGTCAGCGAGGACACCGATCCCTATGACATGGACGACGTGATGTGGTGTTTCACCACCCGCGTGAATCCCAAGGCCGACATCATCAACCCGCTGCCGGGCGGGCGCGGCCAAACCTTCATGCCGGCCGAGCGGATGACCGCCGGCGAGAAAGAGTGGACCGCCTCCAACACCATGTTCGAGGGCGGCATGGGCATCGACGCCACCGTTCCGTTCGGCTACGAGAACGACTTCATGCGCCCGGTCTATCCGGTCGATCGGGTCGATCTCAAGAAATTTTTCAGCGACAAGGATATTCAGAACGCAAAATCCCGGATGAGAGGCTGGGTCCATTCCCTGGCCCGCACCGGAAGATGATCGTGTTCGTGACCGTGATTCGTGTTCGTTACGAGCACGAGCCTGCGACAGGTGAGGAAGGGCGGGGCGCGATGCCCTGCCCTTTTTTTTTGGATCACAGATGCCGGATCAAGAAAAACGCGCCGGACTGCTTTCCCCCTTTCGGGTTCTGGATCTAACCGACGAGCTGGGCTTTCTCTGCGGCAAGATCCTGGGCGACCTGGGCGCCGATGTGATAAAAATCGAGAGGCCGGGCGGCGACGCGGCGAGAGGTATCGGCCCGTTTTTTCACGGGCGGCCCGATCCCGAGAAGAGCCTCTACTGGTTCGGCTTCAATAATAACAAGCGGGGCGTCACGTTGAACCTGGAGAGCCCGCGCGGCCGGGAGCTCTTTTCCAGACTGGCCGGTGGGGCCGATTTCCTCATCGAGTCCTTCGTGCCCGGATACCTGGACGGTCTCGATCTGGGCTACGCCGCCTTGAGCCGGAAGAACCCGCGCTTGGTGCACACCTCGATCACCCCTTTCGGCCAGACCGGACCCTACTCGCGCTTTCTCGCCTCGGATATCGAGATCCTGGCGATGAGCGGCTGCATGTCGCTCACCGGCGACCCGGAGCGCCCTCCCCTGCGGGCGAGTTTTCCCCAATCCTACCATTGGACAGGCTCTTACGCGGCGGCCGGCACCCTTATGGCGCATCTGCACCGGCAGCGGAGCGGCGAGGGTCAGCAGGTGGATGTCTCGGCTCAGGCCTGCCTGCTCTGGGCCTTTTCCCACGCCCACGTCTTCTGGGATCTCAACCGCCACCTCGAGAAGCGGGCCGGCTCCTTCATGACCGGACGGAGCATCACCGGCGCCAAGATGCGGGTTTTCTGGCCCTGTAAGGACGGCTACCTCAACTTCATCATCTACGGCGGCGAGGCCGGAAGGAGAACCAACCAGGCTCTGGTGGAATGGATGGACAGCAAGGGAATGGCCCCGGAGTTCCTCAAGAACAAGGAATGGAAGACGTTCAACATCGCCGCCGTGACGCAGGAAGAGATCGATCAGATGGAGGAGCCGATCGCGCGCTTCTTCGAGCAGGTGACGAAGAAAGAATTCCTGGGGCAGGTGATCCAGCGGGAAATGCTCGGCTACCCCGTGGCGGCGGTACAGGAGATCTTTGACAATCCCCAGCTTGAGGCGCGACAATTCTGGCAGAGCCTGGAGCACCCGGAGCTGGGAACTTCGATCGTCTACCCGGGGGGCTTCGCCAAGTTTTCCGACGCGCCCTGCAGGATCTGGCGGCGGGCCCCGCTCATCGGCGAGCACAACGAAGAAATCTATTGCGGCGAGATGGGACTCAAGAAAGAAGAGCTGGCGGAGTTGAAGAGGGAGGGAGTTATTTAGCAACTTTGAACGATTTGAACCGTTCAAGTCGTTTAAGCCGTTCAAGTCGTTCAGCCCTCAGCGCCTCAAATATGTTACTGATGTCGCTATGCAAGCTTTAGAGGGAATCAAAGTCGTCGAATTCGCCGCGTTCGCGGCCGGTCCCGTGGTCGGCAAACACCTGGCCGATCAGGGGGCGACGGTCGTTCACATCGAGTCGCACGCGCGTCCGGACGGCTTTCGCACGCACTATCCCCCCTACAAGGACAACATCCATGGTCTCAACCGCTCGGGGCTCTTCGCCCTGTGCAACAACGACAAGCTCGACATTACCTTGAACCTAAAAATGGCGCCCAAAGCGACGGACCTGGCGAAGAGGATCGCCGCCTGGTCCGATGTGGTGATCGAAAATTTCAGCCCCGGAACCATGAAGCGGCTCGGCCTGGACTACGAGACTCTCAGAACGATCAAGCCCGACCTCATCATGCTGAGCAGCTCCAATCTGGGACAGAGCGGGCCGCACGCGCACCACCCCGGCTTCGGCTCTCAACTCTCGTCCCTGGCCGGATTCACTCATCTGATCGGCTATCCCGAGGGCTCGCCGCAAATGCTTTACGGGCCCTACATCGATTACATCGCAGTCGCTTACGGCGCCGTGGCCATTGTGGCGGCGCTGGACCATCGACAAAGGACCGGGCAGGGACAGCACATCGACCTGGCGCAATACGAAGCCGGCCTGCAATACCTGGCGCCCATCCTGCTGGACTACAAGGTGAACGGCAAGGTGGCGATTAGAGATGCCAATCGCAACCCCGACGCGGCTCCGCACGGGGCCTATCCATGCATAGGGGAGGATAGCTGGTGCGTCATCAGCGTCTTCTCCGAGACGGAATGGCGATCCCTCTGCGGCGCGATGGGCGATCCGGCCTGGACAAAGGAGGCCCGCTTTGCTACGCACAAGGGAAGGAAAGAGCACGAGGATGAGCTGGACCGCAAAGTCGGCGACTGGACTTTGCAGTTTACTTGCCGCGAGATCGTCGAGAGACTCCAGGGAGCCGGGGTGCGCGCGGCCATGGTCAACAAGATGAGCGATCTTTACGGCGATCCTCAACTGACGCACCGAGGCCAATGGGTAGCGCTGGAACAGGCTGAGATCGGCAACATGCACTACCAGCGCCCGCCATTTATCCTGGGCAAGACCACTGCGGGGCCGAAAAGGGCGGATCCCCTACTGGGAGAACACAACGCCTACTTTTACCGCGAGCTCTTGGGTCTGTCGGAAAATGAATACGATGAGCTAGTTGAGGAAGGAGTCATCGGTTAGAAACAGGAATATTCTCGCCGTTGGTAAGTTCCTGGCGGCACTGTAGGCCACAGCGCCACGGGTACATTCCTAATTCTGCAACTCCTCCACGCTGTATTTTGCCGATCCTGGTAAATTCGGCGATTAGTCTAAAGCTGTAAGTCAACGCCGCCTCGGTAGAATTCATTCTTTTCAAAGGTTGGCATCGAACTTGCAAAAATAGACTTGATTTGCAGGTACGAATTCACCGCTGAAGGTCCGCCCTGCGAGGCGGCAACCGGAATCAACTACGCAGTAGATATGCGGCAACATAAGGAGGTGTCATATGTCGCTTTTTAAGATTCAGAGGGCCAAGAAAAATAGCGGACACACCAATCATAGGCTCCGGTGCGTCTTGTGGGCACTGTCTCTGGCTATTTCGTTTGTGGGCATGCCGATCTTTGCCCTGGGGGCGTCTTACTACGAAGGCAAGACCCTCACCATCGTCGTCGGCTACAAGCCCGGCGGGGGATACGACCGCTACGCCCGTCTCTACGCCAGATACCTGCCGAAGCATATTCCGGGAAGCCCGACGATCATCATCCAGAATATGCCTGGAGCCGGCAGCATCATTGCGGCAAATCATCTCTACAGCGTCGCCAAGCCCGATGGATTGACGGTCGGGACCTTCAACAACGCCCTGACAACGGCCCAGCTCATCAAAGTGGAAGGGATAAAATTCGACCTCACGAAGTTTTCGTGGATTGGCAGCCTCGCCAGCGACGCGGTCATCCTGACGGTCCGAAGCGACCTCCCGTACAAAACCGTGGAGGATATGCGCAAGGCAAAAGAGATCGTGGTCGGCACCACCGGCCCCGGCAGCTCGACGCACGATTTCCCCGCGATCCTGAAAGAGTTTACCGGTATCAATTTTAAGCTGGTACCGGGTTACTCCTCCAGCTCCGACGTGATGCTGGCCGTTGAGCGCAAAGAGGTCGATGGCCGGGCCGGTTCCTACGACTCCATCAAGCCCTTTATCGAACGCGGCCTGGTCCGTCCCATGATTCGGAACCGAACCGCCGCTGAGGGTATTGAAAAGCTTCCGGTGGATGAGGAGCTGACGACCAGCGCCAAGGGCAAGGCGATCATGGCCATCAGCGCCGTGCCTACCAAAATGTATCGTCCGTACGTCGCTGCGCCGGCAACGCCGGCCGAGATCATCAAAATCCTTCGCGACGCCTTTGCCAACGCATCAAGAGACAAACGGCTCTTGGCCGAGGCCAAAAAGGGTAAGTTGACCATTGACTTTAGCCCCGCAGGGGAGGTGCTGAAGATTGTCCGCGAGGTGCTGAGCCAGCCGCCGGAGATGGCACAAGAGATTGGCAAATACATTAAGTTCTGAAACGAGCCAAAAATTCAGAAGCCAGAATCCAGGATTCATAATGCAGAACAAGAAGAGAGAGAAACCCGGCTGCCGGATTCTGGCTTCTGTCTGCTAAATTCCTCCT
>Ga0155283_1029_pt2 | contig 9576 bp, 9 predicted proteins | sample RifCSPhighO2_02_FD_106251 | JGI IMG/M metagenome (GOLD analysis project Ga0155283, IMG submission 106251) | Deltaproteobacteria bacterium RIFCSPHIGHO2_02_FULL_60_17 | reverse complement strand
CGCTGGCCCTCGCCCGTGCCTTCCCGCAAGCCCGGCCCTAGTTAGGCGAGTCGCCCGCAAAGGGCTATTTTTCCCCGCGACCTTCGAACCGGGACTGCGCTCTGTAAGGAAAGGCTTTCGTCTCATTCACGGTTCCTGTATAATCATGTCTTTGATGACGCGAAGCATTGCCGCCTTTACCATATTTTTTAGCCTCACCTTCATCGCCTGCTCTTTGCCACCCGCTAAGGTCAAGGTTCCTGCACCCGTGTCGACCGAGGGCGGCGCCACGCAGACGGGCATCGCCTCCTGGTATGGGCCGGGATTTCACGGTCGTCCCACCGCCAGCGGCGTCATCTACAACCAGAACGAGCTCACCGCGGCGCACCAGACGCTACCCCTCGGGACGAGGGTCATGGTCACCAATCTGGATAACGGCAGATCGGCGGAGGTCGCCATCAACGACCGCGGCCCCTTCGCCAAGGGGAGGATCGTCGATCTTTCTTACGCCGCGGCAAGAACGCTGGGGATGATCGGGCCCGGAACGATCCCGGTGCGCATCGAAGTCATCGACAGCGGCACTTACAGGATCAAAACCATCCGCCCGAGCCTGGACTACACCCTTCAGGCCGGCTCTTTCGTAGAGCTGGAGAATGCTCAAAGGCTGAAAGAGAATCTGGCCAAAAGTTACCCGCGGGTTTCCGAGGTCACTATCGTTCCGGTCCACGGCAAGGACTCGATCCACTACCGGGTGCAACTGGGGACCTTTTCCAACCGTCGCGACGCCGAAGGGCACGCGCAGCAGCTGGCCCGCAAGGGCTTTCCCATCATCATCATGGAGAAGTGAATGACGGGGATGCGGCGGTCTCGCGCCCGGTTGTGGCTCCTGGGCGTTCTCTTCCTCTTCCCGGGCTGCTCAGAGACCGATCTCCGCTTTCCCCCTCCCTCCCCCCTGCCCTTTGACGAGCTGAAACAAAAGGTCTCGCGTCTTCGGCAGCTCCCGTTTCTCCAGGAAATCTCCGTCGAGACAAGATCGCTGGAAGAGCTCCAGGCGCTGCTGGAAAATTCCCTTCGGGCCGGGAACAAGAGGGAAGACCTCGAGCAAAGGGCGGAGGTGTATGCGCGTCTCGGCCTGCTGCCGGAGCGAACGGATCTCGCCAAGGCGCTGCTCGATCTGCGCCTGTTGCACCGTCCCGTCCTCCCGGACGCGCGGCGCGCGACCATTTTCCTGCCGAAGGCGCCGCCAAGATCCGCTCTAACTCTTTTGGGCCTCTCCTCCGTGGCTGAGGAAACAACCAAACAGCTCCTGACCGCCTACGCGTTGTCCTACATCCTGCAAGAGCAGCACTTCGACTGGGAGGAGAAAATCCGCAATGGGACCAGCGAGGATGCGCGGCTTGCCCTGCGCGCCCTGAGAGAGGGAGACGCCGCGCTGGTCGCGCTGGCGCACCTGACGGGAGACTCCAAGGAAAACCGGCAGAAGGTCGGTGACGCGCTTCAGGGGTTGAGCCGTCTGCCCGCGCGGCTGGATCAGGAGCTCTCCGAGTTCCCCGAACTGCTGCGCCGGAAGGTGGCGTTTCAATACCTGCAAGGAAGCAGGTTCGTCGCGTGGGCCTATACCCTCAAAGGGTGGGAAGGGGTGAATTCTCTCTTTCACCATCCGCCGGTCTCCACCGAGCAGCTTCTCCATCCGGAGAAGTACTACGTCAAGCGGGACCAGCCGGTTCGGGTCGTGCCCTGGACCCTGATCCGCCGGTTCGAGGGAAAAAAGGTGCTGGATGAGACGCTCGGGGAGTTCTTCATTCAGACGCTCCTGGGTCGCGCCTTGTCCGAGGGAGAAGCCAGACAAGCAGCCGCGGGCTGGGCCGGCGATACCCTGCTCGCCTTCCGGCCGGGGAGGGGGCTGCTCCTCGGCTGGATCACCGCCTGGGACAACCCGGAGGAGGCCGGTGAATTCCACGCCGGCTTTCTGAAGGCGCTCGAACGCCGCCACGGCGTCTCTCTGAGGCCGCCGCCGGGCCGCGGCGATCTCCTCACTGCCGCGCTGCCCGGCGGGCGCTCGCTGCTCCTTCAGCTCAGAGAGCAATTCGTTTTTTTCCTGGACGGAATCTCCCCGCCCTTCTCCCTGAACATAGCCGAGGAGCTCTGGAGCGATCTGGAGACGGGCGCGGAGGCGGAGCCGCCCGAGCTTACCCGAAGAAGCCGTCACTCTCTGCCGCCCAGGAGGTAGCGCTCTCCCTCTCTCACAACCCGCCCTTCGCGGACGAGCTTTATCAGATGCGCCTCGATAGAGAGCCGGCCGACGGACTGCAGCGGCGCGGGGAGATCGGCATAAATTCGGGCGGCGATGGAGGCAATGGTATTCCGGCCTCCACGCAAAGAGTCCAGCACCTCTCTCTCGCGCAACAACCGATGGTCGACGTATTCGCGGATCTTCCCGTAGGGATCGTCAACGACCGGGCCGTGGCCCGGCAGGAGCAGCCGGATCTTCAGATCGAGGAGCTTCTCCAGCGACTGGATATACAGCGCCATGTCGCCGTCCGGAGGCGGAATCACCGTGGTCCCCTGGCCGAGGATATGGTCGCCGGTAAGGAGCAGCTGCCGGCTGGACTCGTAGAAGCAGCAGTGGCCGGACTCGTGCCCGGGGGTATGGACGACGGCGAGCTCGCCGCCGTCATAGGGGATGCTGTCGCCGCCCTTGTAGGTGAAGTCTTCTCCGCCCAGATAGCCTGCGCGCAAAGCGCAAATACCCAGCTTCGCCCCGGTGCGCCGCTTGAGCGCCACCGCCCCGCCGCAGTGGTCGCGGTGAATGTGAGTCAGGAGAATCTTTTCGATTCTCTTTCCCCCCATGCGCTCGATCTGCTCCAGGATGCCGTCGATATTTTCCTTTCCGGGCAGCGCGACGTCGACGACGGTAATCTCCTCCCTACCGAGCAGGTATTGATTGGTGCCGGTGAGCGTCATCATGCCCGGATTGGCCGCGGTGAAGTGGCGGATGCGGTCTAAGGCCTCCATGAGCTCGCGGGGATTTAAAGCGGTTGACGGCCCGCCACCTCTTCTACTGTTTTCGTCCGATCTCGCGCAGCAGCTTGTCCCAACGGTCGTTTGCCTTCTCGTATTGATCGGTGCTGAGACCCTGCTCCGGATACCAGCGCCTGAAGCCGTAATCTTTGGAAGCGCTGCCGTACTCGAACTTCTCGAGAATTTTCTGGCCCTCGGGACCCAGGATGAAGTCGGTAAACAGGATCCCCGCATGGGGGTGCGGCGCTCCCGCGGGGACGGCGGCGGCGCCGGCGTTGGTCGGAACCACTTCCATAGGAACCCATTCCACAGGCGCCTGCTTGGCGATCGATACCAGGGCGTGGTTGCGAAAGATCGTCGGCGACACGCCCACCTCGCCGGAGATCACCAGGTCCAGCAGGGCGCGACCGGAAACCGCGTAGAGCCTGACGTTCTGCTGCTTCATTTTTTTGACGAACTCCTCCCCCTTGAACTGGAGCATCGCCGCGATCATCCGGCTCCCGGTATCGCTGGTGGCAAAGGCGAGCTTGTCCTTCAAAGCGGGTCTCAAGACATCTTCGAAGCTCTTGGGGACATCGTTCGCCGCAACGGATTTTTTGTTGTAGGCGACCCCGATGTAGGATTCCCGGGCGCTCGCCCAGAGAAAGAGCCCTTTGTCGGCCTTTTCCTTGGCCTCAGCCGGGTACTTGAGGAGATGAGGGGAATAAAAGGGCGTGATCAGCTTGCCGTCCCGCATGGCCTTCAATAGAGGCAAGGTGCTCTCGACGCTGTCCACCAGGTAACGCCTGGCCTGCGCCTCGGCCATGATCCGCGCCATCAGATCCTGGCTCGAGCCGCGGTAGGCCTCCACCTTGACGCCCGAATATTTCCGCTCAAATGCGGCGGCAAGCTCCTTGTAGGAGCCGCCGGCGAGCGAGGTGTACCAGGTCACTTTGCCTTCCGCCTTGGCGCCCGCAGCCAGGATCTGCTCGCGATCCGCGCCGCTGTAGGCCGCCAGCTCCTGGAGGGACGCTGGCTGGCCGCCTTGCGCCCATGACGCGCCAAGAAGAGTCGCGGCAAGGATCACCGCCATAGATCTAATTTTCATCGCTTTCTCCCCCGATCCCGTCTCGAGCCGTTCGCGCTCAATAGCCTTTTCCGATCAATTGGTTGTAAAAGAGCTTGAAAAATTGTTTCAATCTTTCCGGCCGCTTGTAATGAGCGAACTCTTGCGGCACTGCGAATTCTTTCTCGATCTGTTCGAGCGTTTTGCCGGCGGCTATCATCTTGGCGACCTCGCCCCGCATGACGACGAAATAACGCTTTTGCTCTTCGAGATCCTTGATCCCCCTGCCGATGTGCACGGGCCCGTGGCCGGGAACATAAGTATCCACGGGCAGATTGCGCTGCATGACCTTGTCGAGAATCTCGATCCATCCCTTGACGTTGGAAAACCAGACGCCGCCGGATTCTCCCTGGCCGGGATGGATTTCGGTGTCGAGCAGATCCCCCATGAGCATCACCCGGCGCTGCGGGATATGGACGGTGAGGTCTCCGGTGCTGTGGCCTCTCCCCTCGGCCGTGAGATGAAACGTGAGCCCGCCGAAATAGAGCGTCATGGCGCCGTCGAAGCCGATGTCCGGGCGCACCAGCTCTTTTCCTTTATACGCTGCAAACCGCTTTTCCTTTGAATTCTTCCGTTCTTCGAACTCCGCCGCCTCCTGCATGAACATATCCTGCACCTGGTTCCTGGTGGCGATATAGGTGGGCTTGTCTTCGCGGAAGTGCCACGCGCCGGAGGCGTGATCCCCGGCGCTGTGCGACGAAATCAGATACCGGACCTTTTTGTCCGTCAGCTTGCGGATGCCGGCCAGGGTCTGATCGGCGTTGCCGATGTGAAAATCCAGAACCAGCACCCCCTCGCCCGTGATGACCACGGTGGAGTTGCCGGAGCCGCGCGAATTCTCGAACAGGTAAATGCCCTCGGCCGCCTTCACCGGCGTCATCTTTTCTCCTTGAGGAAAAAGCGGCGACGGAAAAACGGACCAAAGCAGCAAGAGGGTCACGTGGACGGTCGCGAATCGTTTCATCATCCTCTCCTTTCCAAAATCTTGGCCATCTCGAGCGTGCGGCGCGCGCGCTCCACGATCGGCCGGTCTATCAGCTGCCCGCCGAAGGCAATCGAGCCGTCGCCGCGGGCCACCGCCTCGTCGTACGCCTGCACCACCCGCTGCGAGTAATCGATCTCCTCCGGGGTAGGGCTGAAAACACCGTTGATCGGATCGATCTGCGACGGATGGATCAGGGACATGCCCGAGAAGCCCAAGCGGCGCGACTGCCGGGCAAAACCCAACAGCCCGTCGCCGTCTTGAAGGTCCACCCATACCCCGTCCACCGCCTGAACATGGGCCGAGGCCGCCGCCACGACCGTAGCCGAGCGCGCGTAGATCAGGTCGCGCGCCTCCCCCTCGCGCGACGTCGGCAACCCGAGCTCCCGGCCGTAGTCCTCCGCCCCGAACATCAGGCCGATGACCCGGTCCGTGGATGCGGCAATGGCCGGGGCGTTGAGCAGCCCCTTCGGGCTCTCGATCGCGACCAGGAACTTCACGCCGCCGCGCTCGACCTTCACCGCCGGCTCGCGCTCCTTGAGAATAGCCGCGACCTTGAGCACCTCTTCCGGCGTCTCCACCTTGGGCAGCACCAGCCCGTCCAATCCTGGACGCAGCACCGCCTCCAGGTCCGCCGCCATGCGCTCATGGCCGATGGCATTGATGCGCACGAAGCGGGCGGGAGAGCGCCGCAGCCGCTCGCGGCCCAGCGCCGCGGCAATGAGCTTTCGCGCCGTGTCTTTTTCGCCGGGCGCCACGCCGTCTTCGATATCCAGCATGATGGCGTCGCTGCCGAGTCCCAGCGCCTTGTCGATCATCTTTTGCCTGTGGCCGGGAACGAACATCCACGACCGCTTCAAATCCATACCGGGAACCTCCTAATGAGGAGACTCCATACCGCAAGCAAAGCGAAATGTCTACGTCTTCCCAAGAAGCGGTCAGCCTTCAACTGCCAGCAGAAACCAGTTTCGAGTATTCGCTTCTTGCCCTGATAGCTGAGCGCCGAAAGCTATTTGCTTGATTCTGGCCGCGTGTGCAGTTAATCAATGAAATATCATGAAACCTGCCACGCTAAAGCTCTGTCTTCCGGTCATCGCGATGACCGCGCAGCAAACGGCGGCGGCGCTGGTGATCCCGCCGTTTTTGCAGGAGTTGCAGTATCCGGTCTCGGCCATCGGGTCCTTAATCTCTGTGGCCCCCGCCCTCTCCCTGCTGGCGCGCCTCCCGTCCGGTCTGGCGTACAGAAGGGACCGGGCGCAGGCGTTTTTGCTGGCCGCGATCTCGGTTATGACGCTCTGCACTTTTCTCTATAGCTTTGCCGCGCAGCCCCTTTACTTTGCGCTGGTTCAGGCCTTTTTCGGCTTTGCCTACGGGGCAACCGGGACCATCTATCTGGCCTTCTTTGTCGAAGCCCTGCCACCGGATGAGGACCGGCACCACGCCATGGGATATTACGCCGGCTGCCTGGCCATCGGTTATTCGGCCGGGGGCTTCGCGGCCGGCTATGTCGCCGACAAACTCGGCTATGCGCTTACGTTTCAGCTTGCCTCCGTGTTGGGCTTAATTTGCATAGCCCTGCTGCTCTTTCTCAGACCACCTCCCTCCAGCCAGGCGGCAAAAGATCCCGGCAAGGGAAAAAATGACCAACCTGTCCTCGCTTCATTGAAGGCCATTCTGGAGCCGAGACTGGCGACGATCGTGGTGGTTTCTTTGTTTCTGAATCTACTGCACCAAATGGGCCACGCCTTTCTTCCGCTCTACGGCCTTGCGGTCGGGCTGACCCTGACCCAGGTGGGTGCCATCCGGGCCTTTTACTCCCTGTGCAACGCCGTTACCAGGCCTTTCAGCGGGTCTGCAGCCAAGCGCGTAGGGCAGCGCAGACTCTCACGCGCGGGCCTGCCGCTTCAGTCGGCGTTTATGATGCTGGTTCCCTTGTTCCACGACTTCGGCCCCCTGGTCATCGTTTTTGTGCTCGCGGGCTTTGTGCGGGCGCTGGTCCTTGTCGCCAACAGCATCAGTATGGTGGAGGATATCGATACCACGCGCGCGAGCAGAGGCATCGTATCCGGAGTCTACAACGCCGCGGGAGACATCGGGAATATCCTGGGCCCGAGCGCCGGCGGGCTGATCGCCACTTTCACCGGCGTGGCGGGTCTCTTCGTGGCCGGCCCGGTGATGATAGTGGCCCTGTTTTTCCTCTCGCTCTGGGGCTGCAGGTTTGCGGGCAGGTCAATACGACTTGGGCATTCCTAGAACGTGCTGCGCGAGATAGGCGAGCACGAGATTATTGCTCACGGGCGCCACGGTGAGCAGGCGCGTCTCGCGGAACTTGCGCTCCACGTCGTACTCCGCGGCGAAACCGTAGCCGCCGTGGGTAGTGAGGCAGGCATTCGCCGCCTCCCACGCCGCCTCCGAGGCCAGGAGCTTGGCCATGTTCGCCTCCGCCCCGCAGCTCTGTTTTCGATCAAACTTCGCGGCCGCCTGAAAGCGGACCAGGTCCGCGGCCTCGATGCGCGCGTAGGCCTGGGCGATGGGAAATTGGATCCCCTGATTGGAGCCGATCGGCCGGCCGAAGACCACGCGCTCCGTGGCATACCTGGACGCCTTCTCGACAAACCAGCGGCCGTCGCCGATCGCCTCGGCCGCCACCAGTATGCGCTCGGCATTCCACCCGTCTATGATGTAGCGAAACCCCATGCCCTCCTCGCCGATCAGGTTCTCGGCCGGAATCTCCAGGCCGTCGAAGAAGAGCGTATTGGTATGGTGGTTGATCATGATATCCAGAGGCTTCACTTCCATCCTGCCCTGCGCCTCTCTCAAGTCCACGATGAAGACCGAGAGGCCGCGGCTCTTGTCTTTCAACTCATCATACGGGGTGGTGCGCGCCAGGAGCAGCATCAGGTCCGACTGGAGCACGCGGGAGATGAAGATCTTCTGGCCGTGGACGATATACCTGTCCCCCTTGCGCGCCGCGGCGGTCTGAATGCGCGTGGTTTCCGAGCCCGCATTGGGCTCGGTGACCGCGAAGGCCTGCAGGCGGAGCTCGCCTCTGGCGATCTTCGGGAGATAGCGTTGCTTCTGCTCGTCGCTGCCGTGCTTGAGCAGCGTCCCCATGGTGTACATCTGGGCGTGGCAGGCGGTGGCATTCCCGCCGGAGCGGTTGATCTCCTCGAGAATGATGCTCGACTCCGTGATGCCGAGCCCGCTCCCGCCGTACTGCTCGGGAATGGGCGCCGCCAGCCAGCCAAGCTCGGTGAGCTTGCGGACAAAAGCGTCCGGATACTCGCGCTTTCGGTCGACCTCGCGCCAGTAGGAGTCCGAAAACTCGCGGCAGACCTTGCGGATCTCTTCGCGGATCTGGAGCTGCTCCTCGGTAAGGTTGAAATCCATTGGCTCCTCCTATAATTACGGCGTAGTATATAGCGCATACTGCTCAATCTCAAAGGCGATGAGAGAAATTAAGTACTGAGGGTGGCCCCTGAGCTGAACATGGCCGAAGCAGCGGGGCCTGCCAAGGCCTTATGTAGTTTTGAGTTTTGAATTGAGAACTAAGAACTAAAAACTTAGAACTCAAAACTTTGGGAGAAAAGGGAGGGATTCCTATGGCGATCAAACCCGGCTGGGAAGGCCGTTACTTTGAGGATTTCGTAGTGGGCGATGTCTACCGCTGCCGATTGGGACGCACGATCACGGAGGCGGACAACATCTGGTTCACGCTGCTCACCAACAACACGAACCAGATCCACTTCAATAACGAGTATGGCAAGCGCACCGAGTTCGGCAAATGCCTGGTGAACAGCGCGTTGACCCTGGCGATCGTCGCCGGGATGGGCGTCGCCGACGTGAGCGAAAACGGCTTTGCCCTGGGCTGGGACGAGATCAAACTGCCGAACCCGGTTTTTGCCGGGGACACGGTCTACTCGGAGTCCGAGGTGGTGGAAAGGCGCGAGTCCAAATCGAAGCCTCAGTGGGGCATCATCAAGGTCCGCACCCGCGGCATCAAGCAGGACGGCACGGTGGTGATCGACTACACGCGCAGCGTCATGGTGTGGAAGAAGGCCCACGCGCCCAAGCGGGATCTTTTCCCGGAGATCAAACAGAAGTCGTAGTTTAACCCTTGAACCTTTTGAACGATTTGAACTGTTCAAAACGTTTAAGCCGTTCAATGTGAGGATAGGAAGCTGAAGTGACACCAGAGACATTACCAGTCCAAGCTTTGAGTGGGGTCCGGGTCGTCGCCTTCGAGCAGGTGCTGTCCGGCCCTTTCTGCACCGGCATCCTGGCCGACATGGGAGCCGAAGTGATCAAGATCGAGCGGCCTGGGGTGGGCGACCTGATTCGCCATTGGGACTCGGTGGTCCGCGGGCTCTCCTCCGGCTACGTCTGGCTCAACCGGAACAAGCGGAGCCTCACGGTAGACGTGAAGAAGGAACAGGGCAGAGAGATCATCCGCCGCCTCGCTAAGACCGCCGACGTTTTCTTTGAAAAC
>Ga0155283_1023_pt1 | contig 9751 bp, 8 predicted proteins | sample RifCSPhighO2_02_FD_106251 | JGI IMG/M metagenome (GOLD analysis project Ga0155283, IMG submission 106251) | Deltaproteobacteria bacterium RIFCSPHIGHO2_02_FULL_60_17 | reverse complement strand
ACTCCGCGACTCCATCAATAAGGAGTGGGTCAAGATGTTCCCCGACGAAAAGGACCGCCCGGCCCGCCATGCCGTGACGGGGGAGTTGCGCGGCGGCATGCTCTTCCAGATCGAGCTTATCGCGGTTCTTTGAGGAGAGGTCATGGCAGGAACGCAAAAGGTCGGGGAGCTGAGAAAAAAGGTCGCTCTATCGTGCCGGATGATCGGGAGGCTCGGCGTGACCCGGGGCGCCTTCGGCCACGTCAGCGCCAGGATCCCGGGAACGGAGAGGATTCTGATAAAGTCCAAAGGTCCGAATGAGGCCGCGCTGGAATTTACCAGGGAAAAAGACATCATCACCATCGACCTCACAGCGAAGGTCCTGGAGGCCGCCAAGGGATTGGAGGCGCCTCAAGAAACGGCCATGCACCTGGCGGTTTATAAAGCCAGGCCGGAGGTCATGAGCGTGATCCATACTCATCCCGACTGGGTGGTGGTTCTGACCGCGTGCGAGAAACCCTTGCTGCCCATCTATGCCGCTTACAACCCGCCCAGCATGAGGCTTCTCCTCGAGGGCATCCCGCTCTATCCCCGGAGCGTCACCATCATCAACGAAGAACTGGGCGAGGATTTTATGCGGGTGATGGGCCGGAAAAAGGCCTGCCTGCTGCGCGGCCATGGGATGACGACCGCCGGAGAGAGCGTGGAGGATTGCACCCTGATCAGCATGAACGTTTTCGAGCTTGCGCGCATGAATTATCTCGCCTACTGTGTCGGCGACCCGAGGCCGGTCCCGGCCGAGGATATCGAGGAATATCGCCGCAGGTGGGAGCGGCGAATCCGGAGAGAGGGCCGGGGCCCCGGCTCTGCGGCGGAGCCGGCGGATTGGCGCCATTACAAAAAAATGCTCGAGCGCTAGCGTCCCCTTGGGAGACGTTATGGAAGCATTCGCGTGGGCCTGTTGACCGCAAAATTCTATGAATGAAGCGCCTGCCGCTGCGGCGGAAACCCCGGCCCGGTCGTGGACGCCCCGGCTCCATCGGGGCCTGTTTTTGATGATCCTGCTTATCGGATCGATGGGTTTCTATATCCTCTACCCTCTGGTCTTGATTCTGATCAACAGCTTCAATGTGGCTACTATCGCCGAGCCCCCAGTCTATGGTCTGCAGGCGTGGCGAGACGCCTTCAGCGATGCGGGGATCTGGGTCTCCCTGTGGAATACGATCAAGATCGCCATCGTGCGCAATCTGCTGGTCTTCCCCCTGGGAGTCCTGATCGCGTGGATTTTGGCCCGGACCAATATCCCCTTTGCCAACGGCTTTGAGTTTCTTTTCTGGCTCTCCTTCATGCTGCCCAGCATCGCCGTCACCTTTGGCTGGATGCTGCTTTTGGATCCCAACACAGGACTCGTCAATACGTGGCTCAAGCAGATCCCGTTCCTCAACAGGATCACGTTTGACATCTACTCCTTCTGGGGAATCATCTGGGTCCATTGTATCAGCGGCCTCGACACCAAGGTCATACTCTTGACCCCCGCCTTCCGGCGGATGGATGCCGCTATGGAAGAGGCCAGCCGAATGTCGGGGGGGAGCACGCTGAAGACGATGTTCCGTGTCACCCTGCCCGTGATGACCCCGGCCCTGGTTGTGGTATTTCTCTTGGGTGTGGTGCGCCTCTTTGAGTCCTTCGAGATCGAGCTGCTGCTCGGCATTCCGTGGGGTTTTTATGTCTATTCCACGAAGATTCTAGACCTGGCGCGGCAGGAACCGCCGCTCGTGAACCAGGCAGCCGCTCTTGGAAGTATTGTCCTGCTGCTATTGGCGATCATCATTCCCTTGCAGCAGAGGCTCATCCACGGGCGGCAATACACCACCGTGACCAGCCAGTTCAGGCCCAAGCTCGTCGACCTGGGGATCTGGAAATTTCCCCTCATGCTCTCGATTCTGCTGATCGTTTTCCTCGCGGTCGGCGTTCCCATTTTGAGCGTTCTGGGCGGCAGCTTCATGGTGCGCTTCGGTTTTTTTAATCTGCCGAAGACTTGGACGCTGGAGTACTGGCAGATGGCCCTCAGTGATCCGCGCTTGCTGGAAGCGCTGGAAAACACCCTCATCGTGGCCGGCAGCGCGGCCCTGATCGGGCCCATTCTCTTCTCCCTCATCGCCTATATTTTGGTTCGCACCCGGCTTCCCGGCCGCTCTATCCTGGATGCCATCTGCTGGATTCCCTCGGCTATCCCCGGAGTGCTGGCGGGGCTCGGGCTGCTCTGGATGTTTCTCGGCACGCCGATCTTCAGGCCCTTTTACGGCACGCTTTTTCTCCTGATGATCGCCTTTATCATGGGAGGCGTGACCCTCTCGACTCAGATCCTCAAGGCCAGTTTCATCCAGCTGGGCAGGGAACTCGAAGAGGCCTCGCGCATGTCGGGCGCCGGTTTCCTGCGCACCTATTTTAAAATCGTGCTTCCCCTGATGGCCCAGACGATGGTCTTGATCGGTGTGTTGAAATTCCTTTTTGCGGCGCGCGGCGCCTCACCCATCATTCTTTTGGCGACCTCCGAGACCAGGACCCTGGCGTTGCTGGCCCTGGATCAAATTGCGGCGGGTTATAGGGAGACCGCGAGCATTACGGTGCTCCTTGTCGTGCTTCTCACCACAGGGCTGGCCCTCATCGCCAGGTCCTTTGGTCTCAAGGTGGGGATCCGAGCCGAATAAATAATTATCAGGTGTCGATCGTATGGAGAAGGGATTTGATGGGATTTCTTCAGGTCCGGCAATTGCGTAAACGCTTCGAGCGCGTAACCGCGGTCGATGGCGTGGATCTCGACATTGAGGAGGGAGAATTTTTTACCCTGCTAGGGCCGAGCGGCTGCGGCAAGACCACCACGCTGAGAGTCGTGGCCGGCTTGGAAAAGCCCGATTCGGGAGAGATTTATCTGGGAGAGCGCTGCCTGCTCTCTCATAGCCAAAGGGTTTTCGTCCAACCCGAGAGGCGGGAGATGGGGATGGTCTTTCAGTCTTACGCGCTCTGGCCTCATATGACGGTATTTGACAACGTGGCCTATCCGTTGAGGCTCAGGCGCGTGAAGGCGCCTGTGGTGCGGCAAAAGGTCATGGAGGCCCTGGCCCTGGTGGGGCTTGCCGGGCTGGAGGGTCGTCCCGCCCCCGCGCTTAGCGGCGGGCAGCAGCAGCGGGTGGCCCTGGCCCGAGCCCTGGTTTTCTCGCCCCGGGTTCTCCTCCTGGACGAGCCTCTCAGCAACCTCGACGCCCGGTTGCGGGAGGAGATGCGGCGCGAGCTCAAGGCGCTTCAGCGTCGTATCCGCGTAACCGTGCTGTTCGTGACTCACGATCAAATCGAAGGTTTGAGCCTGTCCGACCGCATCGGCATCATGAATGGGGGGAAGCTGGAACAGGTCGGCTGCCCCGAGGAGGTCTATTACCGGCCCGCCACTCCTTTCGCCCGGGATTTTTTGGGCAAAACCTTTGCCCTTGGGGGAAAGGTTTCCCGTCCCGCAAATGAGGGCTTGGAAGTGCGGCTCGATGGAATGGCATGTTCCCCCTTGCAGGTCGCCGCGACGAGCCTTCCCTCAGCGCGTGGCGGAGCCCCGGCGGCGGGCGATGAGGTCATGGTCGCCATACGTCCGGAGCAGATCGCGATCTGGAACTCGACGCCGGCCGGGATACCCAACGTTGTCCCGGCTACCCTGGAGGGCGTGCACTTTCTCGGTGATCGCTACGAATATACCGTCTCTCTCGGCTCGGTGACGCGGCTCCTGATCGCCCCTGCGTCGCAGGTCCTCAAGGCGGGCCAAAGGGTTTTTCTCGAGCTTAAAAGCGAGGGCATCACGCTCTGGCCCAGGTCGGGATGACGGGGAGGGCATAGGCGATGGCGGAACTCGCTCGCCCGGATTGCCTACAATCTCCGATCCAGACTCCGGTACTGGATCGCCTCGGAGATGTGGGCGGGCTGGATCTCCTCGGAGCCTTCCAAATCCGCTATCGTTCTTCCCACCTTTAATATCCGGCTATAGGCGCGGGCGCTCAGGCCCAGCTTGTCGATCGCCGTCTCCAGGAGCTTTTCCGCCCCCGGCTTCACGCCGCAGTAGCGCTTGATATCTCTTGCTCCCATCTGGGCGTTGGAGTGGATGTTTCTCTTCTCGAAACGCTTGAGCTGCCGAGCGCGGGCCTCGTTGACCCTCTGGCGGACGAGCGTTGAGGGCTCGCCGGGATTGCGGGTGGCGAGCTCCTGGTAGCGCAGTCCCGGCACCTCCACCTGGATGTCGATCCTGTCGAGCAGCGGGCCGGAGACCTTGGAGCGATATCTTTGAATCTGTGGAGCCGTGCAGCCGCATTCTTTCTGCGGGTCGGTAAAGAAACCGCAGGGGCAGGGGTTCATCGCCGCGACCAGCATGAAGCTCGCCGGGTAGTTGATCGATCCCACCGCGCGCGACACCGTGATGTTTCCGTCTTCCAGGGGCTGGCGCAGGACCTCCAGGACGTTGCGCTTGAACTCCGGCAGCTCGTCGAGAAAGAGCACCCCGTTGTGCGCCAGCGAGACCTCGCCCGGCCTGGGAACGGTCCCGCCCCCTACCAGCCCGGCGTCGGAGATCGTGTGGTGCGGGGAGCGGAACGGGCGAGTCGCGATAATGGGACGGCCGTCCAGCAGGCCCATGACGCTGTGGATCTTCGTGCATTCAAGCGCCTCCGTGAGCGTCAGGTCCGGGAGAATGGTGGGCAGCCTTTTGGCCAGCATGGTTTTGCCCGATCCCGGCGGCCCCACCAGGATGACGTTGTGGGCGCCGGCGGCGGCCACCTCCAATGCGCGCTTTACATGCTGCTGCCCTTTGACGTCGTTAAAGTCCGAATCGTACTGGCAGTGCAGATGGAACAGCCCGGCCAGATCCACCCTGGTTTGCGTGAGGGTTTTCTCGCCGTTGAGGAACTCGACGACCTGGGGCAGCCGTTGGGCGGCGAGCACCTCGATGTCTTCAATGACGGCCGCCTCAGGGCTGTTCGTTTCCGGCAGGATAATGCCTTTGAGCCTCTCTCTTTTTGCCGCCACGGCGATAGGGAGGCCGCCGCGTATGGGCTTGATCTCTCCGTCTAGAGAAAGCTCCCCGGCCAGCAGATAATCCTTGAGGCGCTCCTTTTGAACCATCCCTTCGGCCGCCAGGATCCCGACCGCCATCGGCAGATCATAAGCGGAGCCTTCTTTTTTGATGTCGGCCGGCGCCAGATTGATCGTGATCTTCTTGGTCGGAAAGGAGTAGCCGCAGTTCTTGACCGCCGCGCGGATGCGGTCCTTGCTTTCCCGGACCGCCCCCTCGGCCAGACCTACGGTGGCAAGCTGGGGAAGGCCCGCGGCGACATCGATCTCGACCTCCACCAGCAGGGCATCGATCCCGTAGAGGGCGGCGCTGTTGACCTTGGCGAGCATAGAGAGAAAGAAGACCTCCCTCCCTTTAGACGAGGCCTAATGCCGTCTCATGCGCAAAAGTGTAAAGTTGGCCTCTCTTAGCAGAGGCCGGGCTCGATAACAACTAGAATCTATCTTTCTTCGGCGACTTAAGCGACGAGGGCCGCCCGCGCAGAACGTCGTCCTTGGGTATGCGGTAAGACCGCCCCGATGCAATCTTGCCAAGGGAGGTTTTTCCTGGTATAAGATTTCATGTTTGCTCTGAAGGCGCTCAACGCCGCAAAAACCCAGGCCCAGGTCTGGGTTTTTTTTTACCCTCGCCCGGAGGTAAGCCATGTTAAACCAAGAGATCCTGCCGCTCGGTCTCACCTTTGACGATGTCCTGTTGGTCCCGGCCGAATCATCGATCCTGCCGCGCGAGACGGATGTCGCCACCCGCTTGACGCAACGGATCGCACTCAATATCCCCCTGGTCAGCGCCGCTATGGATACCGTGACCGAGTTGCGCACCGCCATTGCGATGGCGCAGGAGGGAGGGCTGGGCTTCATCCACCGCAATATGTCCGTGGCCGCCCAGGCGGCCGAAGTCGAAAAGGTCAAGAAATTCGAGAGCGGCATGATCACGGACCCGATAACCGTTCGGCCGGATCAAAAAATCGCCGAGGTCCAAGAGATCATGCAAAAGTACGGGATCTCCGGGCTTCCGGTAACCCAAGGGGGACGGCTGGTCGGAATCCTGACCCATCGGGATCTGCGCTTTGAAAAGAGACTGGACCGGTCCGTTTCCGAGGTGATGACCAAGGACAACCTGATTACGGCGCCGCCCGGAGTTGGTCTCGATGAGGCCAAAGAGATATTGCACCGGCATCGCATCGAAAAGCTCCTGGTGGTGGATGAGAAATTTCAGCTCAAAGGGTTGATCACGGTCAAGGACATAGAAAAGAAAACTCAATACCCGAACGCCTGCAAAGATCAACGGGGGCGGTTGTGTGTGGGCGCGGCCGTAGGGGTCGGTCCGGACTGCGAGGAGCGCGTTGAGGCTCTCGTCAAGGCCGGAGCGGACGTCGTCACGGTCGACACGGCGCATGGCCACTCCCGGAACGTCTTGGAGTCCGTGAAGCGGATCCGCCGGCGCTACCCCGACCTTGAGCTTGTCGCCGGAAATGTAGCGACCGAAGAAGGGACCGCCGCCCTCGTCGAGACGGGGGTCAATGCGGTGAAGGTCGGAGTCGGCCCGGGCTCGATCTGCACCACCCGCGTCGTCTCCGGTGTCGGGGTGCCGCAGCTCACCGCCATCGCCAATTGCGCCAAGGCGGCCGCGCGCGGCGGCGTGCCGATTATATCCGACGGCGGGATCAAGTACTCCGGCGACATCACCAAGGCGCTGGCCGCCGGCGCCCACTCGGTAATGATCGGCAGCCTCTTCGCGGGCACCGAGGAGAGCCCCGGGGAGACCATTCTCTACCAGGGCAGGACCTACAAGGCCTATCGCGGCATGGGCTCCCTGGGGGCCATGGGAGAAGGCAGCAAGGATCGCTACGGCCAAGCCGACGTGGAGGACAAGATGAAGTTGGTCCCGGAGGGGATCGAAGGGCAGGTGCCGTATAAAGGCTCTCTCTCCTTTAATGTCTACCAGCTGGTCGGAGGGCTGCGCGCCGGCATGGGCTACCTCGGCTGTCGGACCATCGGCGATCTGCGCAGCAAGGCCCGCTTCATGCAGGTGACGTCGGCGGGATTGCGGGAAGGGCATGTCCACGACGTCTTCGTAACCAAAGAGGCCCCGAACTACCGGGCGGAGTAAGGTTAAGTTATTAGTTACTCGTTAATGGTTATTCGTTTAGGTCTTAAAAACGGAAAACCTCGCATCGCAAATAACGGTAAATACATACGAAACTAATAACCTGTAACTAATAACCAATAACTAAAAAGTGATTATCATTCTCGACTTCGGCTCCCAGTACACGCAGCTCATCGCGCGGCGCGTCCGGGAGGCTAACGTCTACTGCGAAATCCATCCATTCAACCTTGCCCCGGAGAAGGTCCGGCAGTTCAAGCCCAAGGGAATCATCCTTTCCGGCGGTCCGGCCAGCATCTATCAGGAAAACGCGCCGACAGTTAAAGGAGAGATCTTTTCTCTGCCCGTCCCTTTTTTGGGGATCTGCTACGGCATGTGCGTCATGAACCAGTCGGCGGGCGGCGAAGTCGCCCGCGCCGAGCGGCGCGAATACGGCCCCGCGGATCTGATTATCGATGACGGTTCCGACCTCTTCCACGGTCTTCCCGTCAAAGAGCCGGTGCGCGTCTGGATGAGCCACGGTGACAAGATGACCTCGTTGCCGAAGGGCTGGCTTGTCCTGGCGCACAGCGACAATTCGCCGATCGCCGCCTTCGCGGATCCGAAAAGGAAGCTCTTCGGGGTGCAGTTTCATCCCGAAGTAGTCCACACGCCGAAGGGAAAGGAGATCCTGGAGAATTTTCTCTTTCGCATCTGCGGCTGTGAGCCGGATTGGACGATGGGCCATTTCATCGAGACCTCGATCGCCAAGATCCGCGCCCAGGTTGGAGAGCAGCGCGTGCTGTGCGCTTTGAGCGGCGGGGTCGACTCCTCCGTGGTCGCGACTCTCGTGCACCGGGCGATTGGCGAGCGGCTGCTCTGTATATTTGTCGACAACGGTCTCCTGCGCCAGGGGGAAGGGGAGCATGTCTCGCGGCTGTTCAGCGCGCGCTTCGGCAGGAGCTTCCGCCATGTGGACGCGAGCCGGCGCTTTCTCTCGGCCCTCAAGGGGATGGAAGATCCCGAGGAGAAGAGAAAAACCATCGGCCGCCTGTTCATCGAGGTTTTCGAAGAGGAGGCGAAGAAGCTCGGCGCGATTCCGTTTCTGGCGCAGGGAACGCTTTATCCGGACGTGATCGAGTCGGTTTCCGCGGTCGGCCCTTCGGTGACCATCAAATCGCACCACAACGTCGGCGGTCTCCCTTCCACCATGAGTTTTCAGCTGGTCGAGCCCCTGCGCGAGCTCTTCAAGGACGAAGTGCGCAGGCTGGGTCAGGAGCTCGGCCTGCCCCGGGAGCTGATCCAGCGCCAGCCCTTTCCCGGGCCGGGGCTGGCGATTCGGGTGCTGGGTGAGGTGACCGAGGAGCGCTTGCAAATCCTGCGCGACGCGGATGCCATCGTCCTGGCCGAGATAAGGGCCGCCGGGCTTTACGAGAGAGTCTGGCAGTCTTTTGCCGTTCTGCTGCCGATCAAGACCGTCGGCGTCATGGGGGACGAGCGCAGTTACGAGAACGTCGTCGCGCTGCGCGTCGTGGAGAGCCGGGACGGCATGACCGCCGACTGGGTGCCGCTCGATTCCCAGCTTCTCGCCAAAATTTCCAACCGCATCATCAACGAAGTGCGCGGCGTCAACCGCGTCGTCTACGACATCTCCTCCAAGCCCCCGGCGACGATCGAATGGGAGTGAGAAGGGAGGACTTCCATGTATTACGGCTGGCGCGGAAAGATCGGACATGTGTGCCCCGCCATCTACGACACGGGCGCCTACGAGTTTGAGAAAATCCTGCCCGCGGGGGTCATTACCGTCACGGTGACGCTTAACGTGCAGCAGCTCGTAGTCTCGGAGTTTGAAAGGGCAGCGGCCATTATGATCGAAGGGGCCAAAAAGCTTGCCGACGAGGATGCCGGGGTGGTCATCACCGGGGGCGATCCGCTCATCACCATGAAGGGAGTAGGCAGCGACCAGCGGGTCATCGCCGAGATCCGCCGGCTGACGGGCAGGCCCGCCAGCACCTCGATCACGACGGCTATGGATGGACTGCGCGCCATGGGAGCGAAGCGAATCGCCATCGCCAGCCCTTACAGCGAAGAGAGAAATCTGGTCACGAAGAAATTTCTCGAGGGCAACGGCTTCGAGGTGGCGGCGGTCAAGAGCCTGGGGATCGTCAAGAACGTGGAGCTCACCCGCCTTCCGTTCCACGCCTCCTACAAGCTGGCCCTGGAGGCGTTTCGCGCCGCTGAGGGAATTCAGGGGATCTACCTGCCGTGCGGCCGCTGGCCGGTGGTCGGCAATCTCCGGGCCATCGAAGAGGACACGGGCGCATGCGCGGTCTCGAGCATCCAGTCCATGGCCTGGTTCGGTCTAAAGAGCCTGGGGATCCGCGAGAAAATAGCCGGATACGGAAAATTGCTGGAGAGCCTCTCCCTACCCTCATAGCCCCCACCAGAGGCGGATCAGCCTAGAAAGCAATAGGGGTCGCTTGGGGGCCTGCTTCGCGCGCCCAAAGCAATGGGCCAGTGGGTTCTTTGAACCGTTTACGTTCGATGCTTTGGGCTTGCTCAGCAACCCCCCCTCGCTCTTCGGAG
>Ga0155283_1077_pt1 | contig 10231 bp, 12 predicted proteins | sample RifCSPhighO2_02_FD_106251 | JGI IMG/M metagenome (GOLD analysis project Ga0155283, IMG submission 106251) | Deltaproteobacteria bacterium RIFCSPHIGHO2_02_FULL_60_17 | reverse complement strand
AAGCGCACGCAGCGGGTGCACTTGATGCAGCGCTCCCCGTCGAAGACCACGTAGGGACCGAACACCTCCCGCTTCCGATCCTGCTCCTTTCTTTCCTCGAACCGGCTCTCCTGCCGGTCATGCGCCATATAATAGTCCTGGAGCTTGCACTCTCCCGCCTGGTCGCAGATCGGACAGTCCAACGGATGATTGATGAGGAGAAACTCCATGACCGCGCGCCGCGCCTCCAGCACCTTGGGGCTCTGGCTCTTCACCGCCATCCCCTCGCTCACCTGCGTGTTGCAGGCGATCTGCAGCTTGGGCATCTTCTCGATCTCGACCAGACACATGCGGCAGTTCCCGGCGATCGGGAGCTTCGGATGGTAGCAGTAGTGGGGGATCGCGATGCCGGCCTCGGCCGCCGCCTCGATGACGGTCTTGCCCTTGACCGTCGCGATCTCCCGCCCGTCGATTATCAGCTTTACCGGATCCATCTTCTAAAGTAGTTCAAGTCGTTTAAACCGTTCAAATCGTCAGCGTGAACGTCTTAAGCTGAAGAAACGACGCATTTTTTCTGCGCGATGTGCGCCTCAAACTCGTCCCGGTACTTTTTGATGAATGCGGCCGCGGGCCACGCCGCGGCGTCGCCGAAGGGGCAAATCGTATTTCCCGCGATATTGCCGCTGATGCTGAGGATCAGATCCAGATCCCCTGGTTGTCCCTGCCCGCTCTCGATCCGCCCAAAGATCTTCTCCATCCAGTGGCAGCCTTCGCGGCACGGGGTGCACTGCCCGCACGACTCGTGCGCGTAGAAGCGCGCGACGTTCCAGGCGGCCTTGACCATGCAGGTCGACTCGTCCATCACGATGACGCCGCCGGAGCCGAGCATCGTGCCGGCGGCCATCATCGCCTCGTAATCCATGCGCACGCCTTCGATCTCGTCGCCGCGCAGCACCGGCATGGAAACGCCCCCGGGGATGACCCCTTTCAGCCGTCGACCGTTCGGGACCCCGCCGCAATCCACTTCCAAAAACTGCCTTAACGGGTAGCCCATTTCGAGCTCATAGACGCCGGGCTTGCGGATATGGCCGCTGACGCTGAAGAGCTTGGTCCCTTTGCTCTTCTCCGTTCCTATGGCCGCGTACTTCGCCGCGCCGTGATCGACAATCCAGGGCAGCGCCGCCAGGGTCTCGACGTTGTTCACCACGGTCGGACAGCCGAAAAGGCCGTGCGTCGCCGGAAAGGGCGGCTTCACTTTGGGCCAGCCCCTGCCGCCCTCGAGAGAGGAGAGCAGGCCGGTCTCCTCGCCGCAGATGTAGGCGCCGGCGCCGCGGTGCAGGATAAGGTCGAGCTCGTAACCGGAGCCGAGGATATTCTTGCCCAGGTAGCCTGCCTGAGCCGCCTCGTCGATCGCCCTTTGCAGGACCTTCGCGCCGAAGGCGAGCTCGCCCCGGATGTAGATAAATGCGGTGTGAGACCGGATCGCGTAGGCGGCGAGAATCGTCCCTTCGATGACGGCATGCGGATCCCTCTCGATCAGCAGCCGATCCTTGAAGGTGCCCGGCTCGCTCTCGTCGGCGTTGCAGATAACGTATTTCGGCTTGGGGCTGTCCTTAGGCACGAACCCCCACTTCATTCCGGTCGGAAAGCCCGCGCCGCCCCGGCCGCGAAGCCCCGACGCCTTGACCTCCTCTATCAACTGCTCCGGGGAAATCCCGCCCACGACCTTTTCCCACGCCCGATAGCCGCCGCGCGATTTATAAACCGCCAGCGTGTGGGAGTCCTTCACGTCCGTATTGCGGAGCAGGATCTTTTCCATAACAAATCAGGCGTGAGCCGCGAGGCGGAGGGCGTGAGTTAATTGAGGAGGGAATGTTGCCTGTTGCCTACCGCCTGTCGCCTTCATTTTAAGCTCCGTAGTATCTCCTCGATCTTTTCGTTGGAGAGATTCTCGTAGTAATCGTCGTTGATCTGCATCATCGGTCCCGTGCCGCATGAGGCGAGGCACTCCACTTCCGACAGCGTGAACCTGCCGTCCGGCGTGGTCTCCCCCGCCCGAATCCCGAGCTTTGCCCTGAGCAGCTCCGTGATCTTCTCCGCTCCGGCAAGCGCGCACGAAAGCGTGCGGCAGACCTGGATGTGGTGCTTCCCGACCGGCTTCATGTTGAGCATCGTATAGAAAGTGACCACCCCGTAGACCCGCGCCGGGGAAAGCCCCATCAGCTTGGCGACGTACTCGATCGCCTCCGAGCCGAGATAGCCGAATTCCCCTTGCGCCAGGTAGAGCACCGGAAGCATCGCCGCTTCTTTCTTGGGATAGCGGCTTACGATCTCCTCGAATCTTTTCAATGTCTCCGGTGAAAATTCAACAGCCATGGTCTTCGTTATTGGTTATTCGTTACTCGAATCGCGAATAACGAGTATACGCTAAGATTACCGGTCGCACTCGCCGCCGATCATATTGATCATGCCGAAAGTCGGAATGATGTCCGCCACCATGGCGCCCCGGATCATCTCGTGGAAGGCCGACATGGCGATGAAACAGGGCGGCCGCACCCGCACGCGGTAGGGCCTGCCCCCCCCGTCGCTTACGATGTAAAAGCCCAGCTCGCCGTTGCCCCCTTCCACGGGAAGGTAGACCTCTCCCTCGGGCACGTGGATCCCCTCCATGATAATCTTGAAATGGTGCATCAGCCCTTCGATGCTGTTGTAGACCTTTTCCTTCTCCGGCAGGACCACGCGCGGATCGTCCAGAAGCACCGGTCCCACGGGCATCTTCGCGAGGGCCTGCTCGACGATCCGCATGCTCTGGTCAATCTCCAGCATGCGGCAGATGAAACGGTCGTAGTTGTCTCCCCTGGCCCCGAGCGGGATTTCGAAATCGAGCTGGCCGTAAACCAGATAGGGCTGGGCCTTGCGCACGTCGTAGGAGACTCCGGTGGAGCGCAGGACGGGCCCGGTGAGCCCGTAAGACAGCGCCAGCTCCCGCGAGATCGTTCCGGTGCCGGACATGCGGTCGATAAAGATCCGGTTGCGCGAGAGAAGCCGATCGCAGTCCGCGATCAGCCTTCTGGTTTTCCCAAACGCCTTCGCGACCTGCTCGCCGAAGTCCTCGGGAAGATCGTGCTTGACGCCGCCGATGCGGGTATAAGAAATCGTCAGCCGCGCCCCGGTCACCGCCTCGATGATCCGTATAAGAAGCTCGCGCGCCTCGACCAGATAGAAGCCTACGGTGATGGCTCCGAGCTCCGAGGCGGCCATGCCGCAGCAGGTCAAATGGTCGGTAATACGCGACAGCTCGCTCATGATGACCCGGATGAATTGACAGCGCGGCGGGGTCTCCACTCCCAGAAGCTTCTCCACCGCCAGCGCGTAGCCGACGTTGTTGATCAGGGGAGAGACATAGTTGAGACGGTCCGTGTAGGGGATCACCTGCGTCCAGGTCGCCTGCTCGCACATCTTGGCGAAGCCGCGGTGCAGGAAGCCCACCGCCACGTCGCACGCGAGGATCTTCTCTCCCTCCAGTTTGAGATCGAACTTGATAGTCCCGTGGGTCGCAGGATGGGAGGGGCCCATCTGCAGGTCCATGGTCTCTACCGGAAGCTCTTTGAGGTCAGCTTTCATAGCCGGCGCGGGCGTGGCATCAGCGCTTGGCCGTCAATTTCTGCTGCAACTGCAAAAGCTTATTGTCGGACCTTTGATCGACGAATGTCCCCGCCAACTCCCGCTCCGCCACCAGCGGCTGGCGCTGGTTGACCGGATAATCCTTGCGCAGGGGATGACCCTCGAATTCTTCGTAGAGCAGGACTCTGCGGAGATCCGGATGGCCGTGGAAGCGGATGCCGAACATATCCCAGACCTCGCGCTCCAGCCAATTGGCCCCCTTCCACAAGGGGACGAGCGAATCGACCGTCGGATCCTCTTGCGGCACCGGAACTTTGACTCTCAGGCGATGGCCGGCCTTGAGCGAATAGAGGTGATAGACCACCTCGAAGCGCGGCGTTTTTCTTCCCAGATAATCCACGGCGGTGATATCCGTGAGAAAACTCAGATCGAGCTGCGGGTCCTCTTTGAGGAAGCGAAATACCTCTCTGAGTTCCTCCCGCGCGACCACGATCGTATCGTCGCCGCGGAAGGCATGAGAGTCGAGGATCTTGCCGCCGAGCCGCGCGCGCAGGCGCGAGATATTCGGGCTATCTTCCATTCCCTGCTAATCCCACTCCAGGGCCCCTTTCTTCCACACGTAGACGAAGCCGACGACGAGAATAGCGAGAAAAATCCCCATCTCCACAAGGCCGAAAACCCCGAGGCGGCGAAACAGGATCGCCCAGGGGTAGAGGAACACCACTTCAAGATCGAAGATCAAAAAAAGCATGGCGACGAGGTAAAATTTTACCGAGAAGCGCACGCGCGCGTCTCCTCGAGGCGGGTTGCCCGATTCAAAGGGATCTTCCTTGGCGGGGTTGGTTTTTTTCGGGCCGATTCCTTGAGCGATGCAGAGCAGGGAGACGACCACGACCCCGGCGAAGAAGAACATGACTACGACCGGAAAGAAGGGGTGGGCCATAAAGTCTCCCATTAAAAAAAACCATACCCCCCAATGGAGAGGTATGGAGGAATCCCTCTGAGGGTGACAGGAATCTTAAGATTTTTTCTATTGGAAAAAAGGCGGGAAGTCAAGGTAACAGACAGACCACCTTCCCGATCTCTCAACTCCAGTCGTACATTACGTGCAAAATAAAAAGGGGGCTTTCAAAAGCCCCCTTTTTTTCGAATCGCGCAAAGCGATTCTAGTAGTCGTCGCCGTGCGGCATCGGCGGCATCTCTTTTTTCTTCTCCGGCTTATCCGCTATCATCGCCTCTGTGGTGATCATCAACCCTGCCACCGAGGCCGCGTTTTGCAGCGCGCAACGGACCACTTTGGTCGGATCGACAATCCCGGCCTTGACCAGGTCTTCAAACTCCTCGGTAGCCGCATTGAAGCCGTAGGCCCCTTTGCCGTTCTTGATCTTATCGAGCACCACGGCGCCCTCGGCGCCCGCATTGTGGGCGATCCAGCGCGCCGGTTCCTCCAGCGCCTTTTGCACGATCCGCACCCCTACTCTCTCGTCGTCAGAAACGCGGAGGTTGTTGAGAGACGCGGAGGCGCGAATCAGCGCCACCCCGCCGCCCGGCACGATCCCTTCTTCGACCGCGGCGCGGGTCGCATGCAGGGCGTCCTCCACGCGCGCCTTCTTTTCCTTCATCTCGACCTCGGTGGCGGCTCCCACCTTAACCACGGCGACGCCGCCGGCCAGCTTGGCCAGCCGTTCTTGAAGCTTCTCTTTGTCGTAGTCCGACGTGGTCTCCTCGATCTGGGCGCGGATCTGACTGATCCGTCCCTCGATCGCCGATTTCTTGCCCGCGCCCTCGACGATCGTAGTGTTGTCCTTGTCCACGATGATCCGTTTGGCGCGGCCTAAATCCTTGAGCGTCACGTTCTCCAGCTTGATCCCCAACTCTTCAGCGATCATCCGCCCGTCGGTGAGGATGGCGATATCTTCCAACATCGCCTTGCGCCGGTCGCCGAAGCCCGGGGCCTTCACCGCCACGCATTTGAGAGTCCCGCGGAGCTTGTTGACCACCAGGGTTGCGAGCGCCTCTCCCTCCAAATCTTCAGCAATAATCAGGAGCGGCTTGCTGGTCTTGGCGACATTTTCCAAGACCGGCAGGAGGTCTTTCATGCTGGAGATCTTCTTTTCATGATTCAGGATGTAGATATCCTCGTAGACTGTCTCCATCCGCTCGGGATCGGTGACAAAATAGGGGGAAAGATAGCCCCGATCGAAGCGCATTCCCTCGACCAGATCGAGGGTGGTCTCCAGACCCTTGGCCTCTTCGACAGTAATCACTCCCTCTTTGCCCACCTTGTCCATCGCCTCGGCCAGGATGTCGCCAATGGTCTTATCGTTGTTGGCGGAGATCGTTCCTACCTGGGCGATCTCTTCCCGGTCACGGGTCGGCTTGGATTGCGCCTTGAGCTCCTCCACCGTTTTCGCTACTGCCTTGTCAATCCCCCGCTTGATGCTCATTGGGTCATGGCCGGCCGCGACCATCTTAATACCCTCGCCAAAAATAGCCCGGGAAAGCACTGTAGCCGTGGTCGTTCCGTCCCCCGCCACATCCGAGGTCTTGCTGGCGACCTCCTTGACCATCTGGGCGCCCATATTTTCGAACTTATCCTCCAGCTGAATCTCCTTGGCCACGGTCACGCCGTCTTTCGTCACCGTCGGGGCGCCCCACGATTTCTCCAGGACCACGTTTCTCCCCTTGGGACCCAGGGTTACGGTCACGGTATCAGCCAATATGTTGACGCCGCGCAAAACCTTACTACGAGCCTCTTCGCTGAACTTTACATCTTTAGCCGCCATAACAACCCTCCTTATTCAATGATGCCGAGGATATCCTCTTCCCTGAGGATAAGATGCTCCTCGCCGTTGAGCTTGATCTCAGCGCCGGAATACTTGCCAAACAGGATCTTATCTCCCGCCTTCACGTCCAGGGGTATAATCTTGCCGTCCTCGTGCTTGCCCGGACCGACGGCAACCACCCTCCCTTCCTGGGGTTTTTCTTTGGCGGTGTCAGGGATAATAATCCCGCCTTTGGTTTTCTCCTCCTCCGCGATTCTCTTAACGATTACCCTGTCATGCAGGGGACGAATTTTGGTGGACATAAAAACCTCCTAAAATAAAACGTTGATTTAGTCTTAAAGGGAGGAAATTGCTAAACCCAAATTTAAGCTCGCTTCTGCAAACGTCAAGGGGGGAAGGCAATTTTTACCGCCTATCTGGTCTCAGGGGCCTTGTTTTTGGGAGGGGAGGCCAGGCCGCGGATATATTCAATAATCTCCCGGACCTGCTTTTCTTTAAGGTTACCCCAGGCCGGCATCACGGGCGACTTTTTTGCCGAGGCTCCCCCCTTGGTGATGATATCAAACAGATATTTATCCGAGAGCTGGCTCATAACGGCGCCGTCCGTATGGTTCGCCGGTCTGGCCGGTAAGGCCTTGGCTGCCGGCCCATCCCCTTTTCCAGTCTCGCCGTGACAGCCGGAGCAATAGGTGAGGTAGAGCTTTTTGCCTTCGCTCTTCTCCTGCGCGACCGACTCGGCCGATGACAAAACCAGCGCGAACATTAGCGCAATCAACCAAACGACTTGCCGTCGCATAGCCCCTCTCGAAAGTAAAAACGTGCGCTCAAATTCCCGGCGCTCCCGATTTTTCTATTATCAGAGATCGGCGCAAAGCGGTAGCGCCAGAGGAAGCCAGGGCGCTACACTTTGGCAACAAAGGGTGATATTGATTTTCCCGCAAGGAGGTCCTGATGGCGGCACAGATAAAGATCTGGGGAAGACGGGATTCATCCAACGTGCAAAAAGTGCTCTGGTGCTGCGGCGAGCTGGGAATCGCCTTTGAAAGGATCGATATCGGAGGAAAATTCGGCGGCAACAAGAAAAAGCCTTATCTGGATCGCAATCCGAACGGGTTGGTTCCGACGATCGAGGACGGAAGCTTCGTCCTCTGGGAGTCGAACAGCATCATGCGCTACTTGGTAGATAAATACGGCCAGGGGAAACTGCTGCCGTCGATGCCCGAGGGGCGCGCCGACGCCAACCGCTGGATGGACTGGCAGCTTTCCACCTTCAACCCCGCTATCGTGCCGCTTTTCTGGGGACTCATCCGCACCCCGGAAGAGAAGCGTGATAAAGCTGTCATGGATGCCGCGCTGCAGAAAACGATCAACGCCTGGAAGATAGTCGATGATCAGCTCGCCAGAGCGAGCTACCTGGCGGGTAATGAATTCAGCCTCGGCGACATACCGTTAGGCGTCTGGGCCTACCGCTGGTACAATCTGCCAATTGAACCGCCGGATTTCAAGAATATCAAGAGCTGGTACGACCGCCTCTGCCGGAGGGAGCCCTACAAGAGCCACATCATGATCCCGGTAACGTAGTTTCCCCCTCCGTACTTCAGCGTGGTTTAAGAAGTACCTTGCGCGCGCGCCATGACTCAAGAGAGAGAAACGAGGCGCTTTTAGAAAAGCCTCTTTCCCTCGGCCAGCTTCAGCGCCGTCTCGACGATTCTCTCGGTGCTCGGCACCATCGCCTCGACCAGCGGCGGGCTGTGCGGGGGTGGTAGATGATGCGCGCCGACTCGCGCCACCGGTCCCTTCAAATCCGAGAAGAGGTTTTCTTCGATAACCGCCGCGATCTCCGCGCAGAGTCCTCCGACCGCCGGACCCTCGTCGACCACCATCGCCCTCCTGGTCTTGGCCACGGATTTGAGAATCGTATCTTTGTCGAGAGGCGCTAGAGAGCGCAGATCCACGATCTCGACGTCGATGCCTTTGGATTTAAGCCGTTCCGCCGCTTCGTCTGCTTTGAGCACCATGCCGCCGCAGGTGACGATCGTGAGATCCTTGCCTGCCCTTCTTACCGCGGCCACGCCGATCGGCACCGTGTAGTCTCCTTCCGGCACCGGCCCCTTCACGCCGTACAGGTGATGGCTCTCGAAGCAGAGCACTGGGTTGGGGTCGCGGATCGCCGAAAGCAAAAGCCCCTTGCCGTCCGCCGGGGTCGTCGGGATGATGATCTTAAGCCCCGGAAAATGGAGGAAAGCGCCGTGGTTGCAGCTCGAATGGCTCGGACCGCCCCCCGGCCGGGTGCCGAACTTGTTGCGGATCACGATCGGAACCGAGATCCGCCCTCCGGTCTGGTAGTGGTAGCGCGCCGCGTGGGTGGTGAGCTGGTCCATGCAGAGCGGCAGGAGATCGCAGAACTGAAGCTCCACGATCGGCCTCATCCCGTTGATCGCCGCGCCGATGGCGAGCCCCACCATGCCCGCCTCGGAGATGGGCGTATCCCGCACCCGGCTATCGCCGAACTCCTGCAGCAGCCCTCGGGTCACTCCGTAGGCCCCGCCGAAGAGCGCCACATCCTCGCCGATGACAAACACCCGCTTGTCCCGCGCCATCTCAAAGCGCAGCGCCTCTCTCAGCGCCTCCTGAAGGCGCATCTCCTTCACTTGCCCCTGCGGCACTGCCGATTTTTCCGCCTTAGCCATGGGCCACCTCCGGCCTGGCATAGACGCTCTCCAGATCAAACTCCTTGGGAGGCATAGGCGACGCCAGGGCCCTCTTTGTGACCTCGTCCAGCTCGGCGTAGACCGCCGCGGTCGTCCTGTCGAACTCCTCCGAGGTCAAATTCTTCTCCGCTAGGAGTTTTTCCTTGAGCCGCTTGATCGGGCACTTCTCCTTCCACTTCTCGATCTCCTCTTTACTGCGATAGGCGGTGCCCGGGTCGCCGCCGAAGTGGCCGTCCCACCGGTAGGTCAGACATTCCAGGAAGGTGGCCCCGCCGCCGGCGCGCCCCTTTTCAGCGGCCTTGCGGGTCTCCTCGTAGACCAGCTCGACATCGTTGCCGTCGATGGTTTTTCCCTCAAAGCCATAGGCCCTGGCGCGCTCGGCGACATGCTTGATGGCGACGCTCTTTTCCAGGCTCACGGTCATCGCATAGAGGTTATTCTCGCACACGTAGATCACCGGGAGCTTCCAGATGCCGGCGAAGTTCATCGCCTCGTGAACCACCCCCTGATTCATCGCCCCGTCGCCGAGAAAGCTCGCCACCACCTCTTTGCTTCCCCTCACCTGAGCGGCCAGGGCGGCTCCGGTGGCAAAGGGCACGGTCGCGCCGACGGTGCCGGTATTGCCCAGGAAGCCGAAGGACATATCCCCCATGTGCATCTTTCCGCCGCGCCCCTTGGAATAACCGTCCAGACGGCCCATGCACTCGCACATCAGGCGGTAAAGGTCGGCCCCTTTGGCTATCAAATGGCCCGTGCCGCGGTGGTAGCTCGCGATCAAATCCGTCGGCTCCAGGGCGGAGCAGACCCCGACGGCCACGGCCTCCTGGCCGCGGTAGGAATGGGTGCTGCCGTACATGGCCCTTTTCTGGTAAAGCTCCTCGAGTTTTTCCTCGAAGGCCCGGAGCTTGATCATGGTCCGGAGCATCTCTTTTCTCTTAGCGGTGTCCAACATAAAAACCCTTTCCGGCGGCAGTCCGGTCAATGCACGCTTCGCTTAAAATAGACCTTAGTCCCTAGTTAGTTTGACTCTCGACGGATTGTCAAGAGGGTGGTGTGATGAACGCAGAGGGGGAGCGTGTCTCGGAGCTGCGCTCACCGCCGAAGGCGTCTCTCAAGATCGATGCAACATAG
>Ga0155283_1020_pt1 | contig 10303 bp, 10 predicted proteins | sample RifCSPhighO2_02_FD_106251 | JGI IMG/M metagenome (GOLD analysis project Ga0155283, IMG submission 106251) | Deltaproteobacteria bacterium RIFCSPHIGHO2_02_FULL_60_17 | reverse complement strand
CAAGGCCGGGTATCTCTTCTTTTCCACGGGGAGAAAAGTGAGCTCCCGCAAACGGGTCAATTCCAGCGGCCGGCAGTTCACCTTCAGCCGATGGGGATAGGACAGAGCGTACGCGATGGGTATGCGCATGTCCGGAATTCCCAGCTGCGCAATGACGGATCCGTCCTGGTAGCGCACCATAGAATGGACGATGCTCTGGGGATGGATGACCACCTCTACCTGCGCCGGCTTCATATCGAACAACCAGCGAGCCTCCACTACCTCCAGTCCTTTGTTCATCATCGTCGCCGAATCCACGGTGATCTTCGGCCCCATCTTCCAGTTCGGGTGCCGCAGCGCCTGCTTCACCGTGACTCGATCCAAGTCCTTGAGCGGGACGCGCAGGAAAGGCCCGCCGGAGGCGGTGAGGATCAGCCGCTCCACCTCTTCGCGGTGGTTCCCCTGCAGGCATTGAAAGACAGCGCTGTGTTCGCTGTCCACCGGGAGTAGCCGGACGCCGGTTCTTTTCGTCTCGCGGACAAAGATCTCTCCGGCCATCACCAGGGCCTCCTTGTTGGCCAGAGCCACCTCCTTGCCCGCGCGCACCGCCTCCAGGGTCGGCACCAAGCCCGCGCCCCCGACTATCGCCGCCACGACGACGTCGACTCCGTTCGCCGCCGCTATAGAAACGGCGCCCTGCTCGCCCCATAAAATCTCGGTCCTGCGAGCGCCGAGCAATTTCCGCAGCGGGGCAACCCCCTCCTCTTCCCGGATACTGATCCATTCCGGATCGAACTCTTTGACCTGGGCGGCCAGCAGCTTGAGATTGCGGCCGGCCACCAAACCTCGGACCTTGAACTCCTGCGGGAAGCGCCGCGCCAGATCGAGGGTGCTCACCCCGATGGAGCCCGTGGAGCCGAGCACGACGATCGACTTCATGGATGCAGAAACCTCACGTAGTAAGCGGTAAACACGACGGGAAATATAAGACTATCCGTCCGATCCAGCAACCCTCCATGACCGGGAAGCAGAGAGCCGGAATCCTTGACGGAAAAAACCCGTTTGATCCATGACTCGAAGAGATCCCCCGCCTGGCCGAGCGCGCTCAGCAGAAGCGACAGCAGCAGGATTTCCGCCCGAGAGACCGCCGGCAGCAAGAACCCCCCCCCGATCACTCCCGCCAGCACGCTGGCCCCGAGCGATGCGACCGCGCCCTCGACCGTTTTACCCGGGCTCACTTCAGGATAGAGCTTGGTCTTGCCCCAGCGACGACCCGCAAAATAGCCCGCCGTGTCCCCGGTCATGATCACCAGGAGAAGGAAAAAGAGCCATGCCCTGCCTTCGCGAAGCTGATAGAGCAGAGCCACGTGAGGAAACAGGTAGCCGAGGTATAGCACTCCCACGAGGGTCCAGCCCAGGTGCCGGTATCCCTTTTCCAGGTCGCCGCCCGAAAACAGGTAAGCAGAGAAGCCTAAGAGAACCACCAGGCTCAAGGACAGCCCGGGAGCGGGATAACCCGGAATCACGATCCCGAGGGAGAGCAGGATCCCCAGGACGATTCCCAGGATCCGCTCCTTCTTGAGATCCCGGAAGACGAGGAAAAAATACTCCCCCAGGGCAATCGCGGTAAGCAGAAAAACCAGCAGCGAGAAAAGCCCCGCGCCGCCCCAACCGATGATCCCGATCAAAAGGGGGATGCCCAACGCGGCGGTAATCACCCTGGATCGGAGCTGGGCGTTCACTGGCTCCTGCCCACGGAGCGGAGAGGCTCTCCGATCTGCTCGTCCGTGCGGCCGAATCTCCTGCGGCGGCGCTGAAACTCCAAAAGCGCCTCGAGATATTCCGCCTCACGAAAATCCGGCCACAGGGTAGAGGTAATATAGAGCTCGGTGTAGGGGATCTGCCAGAGAAAAAAATTGCTGATGCGCATCTCCCCGCTGGTGCGTATCAGCAGATCCGGGTCCGGAATGGACTTCGTTTCCATGTGCCCGGAGATCATTGCTTCGTTGATATCCTCCACGGCGCAGGCGCCGTCCCGCACCTTGCGCGCTATGCCCTGAACCATCCTCGCGATATCGTCTCGCCCGCTGTAGCTGAGGGCCAGAACAACGGTCATCCCGGTATTGTGCTGGGTCGCGCGCACGGCGTGCTCCAGGGTCCGCAGCACGGCATCCGGCAGACGGCTCTTGTCGCCGATGGCCAGCAGGCGGATTCCGTGCCGCATCATCTTGGGCTGTTCGACGGCCAGATAGTGCTCGAGCAGGTCCATGAGCGCGTGCACTTCCTCTTTGGGTCTCAGCCAATTTTCCGTGGAAAACGCGTAGAGAGACAGATAGGGAATCCCCAGCCTGCGGCTCATCTCCACGACCGTGCGCACCGAGGCCCGACCCCGGCGGTGCCCCTCGATGCGACCCTTACCCCTTAATCGCGCCCAACGCCCGTTGCCATCCATGATTATGGCCACATGGCCGGGCAGTCGGTTCTTGGCTAGGCCCTTGAGGTTCATTCTGGATTGAAACCAGCTGGGGAGAAAACGACGCAGGCCTCAGACCTCCATGATCTCGTCTTCTTTGCTCTTCAGGACCTTGTCGATCCTGCCGATAAATTCGTCCGTGATCTTCTGGACGCGGTCCTGACTGTGCTTGAGGTCGTCTTCGGTGATCTGTTTGTTCTTGAGCATCTCTTTGAGCTTTTCGATCGCGAGGCGACGGTGGTTGCGGGCGGACACCCGAAATTCTTCCGCTATTCTTTTTACGTGCTTGACCAGCTCTTTCCTGCGCTCCTCCGTCAGCACGGGAATGGGAATGCGGATCACCTTCCCGTCATTGTTGGGAGTCAGTCCGAGGTCAGCCTTGAGAATCGCCTTCTCGATGTTGCCCATGGCGCCCTTGTCGTAGGGCTGGATCACCAGCAGGCGCGGCTCCGGAGCCCCCAGGGTCGCCAGCTGGTTGAGCGGAGTCTGGGTGCCGTAGTAATCGACCAGGACTCCCTCCAGCAGCGCGGTCGAGGCCCTTCCCGTGCGCAGCTTCGCGAGATCCTTGCGAAACACCGCCACGGACCTTTCCATCTCCTTCTGAAGCTCGGTAAAAAAGCCCTCGTTCATCTCTTGCCTGTGCTCACCAGCGTCCCGATCCGCTCGCCGCAGACCACTCTCCTGATATTGCCCCGCTCCATGATGTTGAAAACGACGATAGGCAGCCGGTTGTCCATGCAGAGAGAGATCGCCGTCGAATCCATGACCTTGAGCTCCTGGTTCAGGACCTGGATGTAGGTCATCTCTCCGTACCTCCTGGCGCCCTCGTGCTTCATCGGATCCGCGTCGTAGACCCCGTCCACCTTGGTCGCCTTGAGAATCACATCGGCGCCGACTTCCATCGCGCGGAGACTGGCCGTGGTGTCGGTCGTGAAATAGGGATTGCCGGTTCCTCCGGCAAAGATGACCACCCGGTCTTTCTCCAGGTGCCGCGTCGCCCGGCGCCGGATATAGGGCTCCGCCACTTGACGCATTTCGATCGCCGACATAACCCGCGTCGAGACGCCGATCTTCTCGAGGGCGTCCTGCAGCGCCAGGCTGTTGATAACCGTGGCCAGCATGCCCATGGTGTCGGCCGTGGCCCGCTCCATCCCGCCCTCGCTGGCCTCTGCGCCGCGCAGGATGTTTCCCCCTCCGATGACCAGGGCCATCTGACAGCCCATCTCTTTGACTTCTTTGATTTCCTCCGCGAACGCGCGCACCACCTTGCTGTCAATGCCGTATTTCTGCGCGCCGGCGAGAACCTCACCGCTGACCTTCAGGATTACCCGTTTGTATTTCAGCTTCCCATCACCCATGCAAACCCGTCCATCCACGTCATCTTGCATCGTTTCATTGCCTCTCCATGCCCTCGCCCAGGTGGTAGCGGACAAAACGACGCACCTGAATGTTTTCTTTCAGCCGCGCCACGGTATCCCGCACCAGATCCCCTACCTTACGGTCAGGATCCTTAATGAACGGCTGCTCGAGCAGACAGACCTCCGCGTAAAACCGATCCATCTTACCCTGCACGATCTTTTCGACCACCTTCTCCGGTTTCCCCGAATCCGCCGCCTGGCGCCGGTAGATCTCGCGCTCCCTCTCCAGCTCTTCCGCCGAGACATCCTCGGGCCGAAGGTAACGGGGATTGGCAGCCGCAATCTGCATCGCGATATCCTTGAGCAGGCTTTGAAATTCCGCTGTGCGCGCTACGAAGTCCGTTTCGCAGTTGACCTCAACCAGGACGCCGATTTTTCCCCCGGCATGGATGTAAGCCCCGACCAGGCCCTCCCCGGCCACCCGCCCCATCTTCTTGGCGGCCGCCGCCAGACCCTTGCGCCGCAACAGGTCGACCGCCTTCTCCAGGTCTCCCCCGCACTCGGCCAGGGCTTTTTTGCAATCCATGACCCCGGCCCCGGTTTTTTCCCGCAGATCCTTAACTGAAGTAGCGTTGACTTCCATCGAATCTATGTCCCCCCCGCCGCCGAACTTGCCGCGACACCGCCGTCCGCAGCCGCCACCGGCTCCGCCGCCTTGTCATCCTCCTTGCCTTTGACCAAGGACTGCTCGTAGAGCGCTTTCCCTTCGATCACCGCGTCCGCTACGGCGGCGCAAAACAGCCTGATCGCCCGAATGGCATCGTCGTTTCCCGGAACCTTGTGATCCACCATATCCGGGTCGCAATTGGTATCGATCACGGCCACCACCGGGATGCCCAGCTTTCTCGCCTCCTTGACCGCGATCTCTTCCTGATTGGGGTCGATGACAAAAATGGCGTCGGGAAGCTTCTTCATACCCTTGATCCCCCCCAAGGACTGCTCGAGCTTTTCTTTTTCCCGTCTGAGACCCAGCATCTCTTTCTTCGTCAGGGCCTCGACGATCTTAGGGTCGTTCTCCATTTCCTCAAGCCTCCTCAGTCGCTCGATGCTCTGGCGGATGGTCGAAAAGTTCGTAAGGGTCCCGCCCAGCCAGCGGTTGTGGACATGGAACATCCCGCACCGCTCCGACTCTTCCCTAATCGCATCCTGGGCCTGCTTTTTTGTGCCCACGAGGAGGATATTCCCGCCGCTGGCGGCCAGGTCGCGAACGAACCCGGCGACCCCCTTGAACATCGTGACGGTCTGCTGCAAGTCGATGATGTGGATGCCGTTGCGAGCCCCGAAAATATAGGGCTTCATCTTGGGGTTCCAGCGACTGGTTTGGTGGCCGAAGTGAACCCCGGCCTCCAATAGCTGTTTCATAGATATCTCTGCCATAGACTATTCTCCTTTGGTTGTGTCCTCCCCTTTCCTCATCTTCCCTCCGCACCCGCTGAGGGCACCACGGAGGGAATCAGAAAGGGTGTGAAATAACGCCCCGGAAACCTCGCATTTTCCGGCATCCCCGATCCCTAGCGGTCTTCCGGGGAGATTGATCGAAATGACCTAACAATCTTGGATTTTTAACAAAGATCCGTAACCGGCGCAAGCCGGCCGAAGTGAGACCGGAGGGGTCATTGGTTCATAGATTCGAGGAATTCTCTATTGTCCTTGGTCCCACGAATCTTGTCCAATAAAAACTCCATCGACTCCACGACGCTCAACTGCGATAAGACTTTGCGCAGTATCCAGATCCGGTTGAGATCCTCCTTGGCGATTAACAACTCTTCCTTCCTGGTTCCAGATTTATTGATGTCGATCGCCGGGAACACCCGCTTATCCATCAGGCGCCGGTCCAGATGGATCTCCATGTTGCCGGTGCCCTTGAACTCTTCGAAGATCACTTCATCCATGCGGCTGCCGGTGTCGATCAAGGCCGTGGCAATGATGGTGAGGCTTCCGCCGTCTTCGATGTTGCGCGCGGCGCCGAAGAACTTCTTCGGCTTGTGCAGGGCGTTTGAGTCCACCCCGCCGGACAGGATCTTGCCGCTGGGGGGCACCACCGTATTGTAGGCCCGGGCCAGGCGCGTAATGCTGTCGAGCAGGATGACCACGTCTTTGCCGTGTTCCACCAGCCGCTTGGCCTTTTCAATCACCATCTCGGCGACCTGGACGTGGCGCGTGGCGGGCTCATCAAAGGTCGAGCTTACGACCTCGCCGTCCACCGAGCGCTGCATGTCGGTCACCTCTTCCGGACGCTCGTCGATCAGCAGAACGATCAGGATCACTTCTTCGTGATTGTGGGCGATGGCCTTGGCGACGTTCTGCAGCATCATGGTCTTGCCGGTGCGGGGCGCGGCCACGATCAAACCCCTCTGGCCCTTGCCGATCGGGGTCAGGAGATCCACTACGCGCGTGGTATATTCGTCCGGCTGATATTCCAGCTTGAAGCGTTGGTTGGGATAGAGGGGTGTCAGGTTATCAAAGAGGATCTTATCCCTTGCCCTCTCGGGGTCTTCGTAGTTGATCGATTCCACCTTGAGCAGGGCGAAGTAGCGCTCTCCCTCTTTGGGTGGCCGGATATGTCCGGAAATGATATCGCCGGTGCGAAGATTGAAGCGGCGGATCTGGCTCGGCGAGACATAAATGTCGTCAGGGCCGGGGAGATAGTTATAGTCCGGGGCTCTCAGGAAGCCGAAGCCGTCGGGAAGCGTCTCCAGCACTCCCTCTCCGTAGATAAAACCGTTCTGCTCGGTCTGGGCCTGCAGGATGGCGAAGATCAGCTCCTGCTTGCGCATGTTGGCGGCGCCTTCGATGTTGAAGTTCTTGCCGATCAGCGCCAGGTCGCTGATCTTTTTCTCCTTGAGCGCCTTGAGATTCAGCCCGTTCTCTTCCACGGCCTCCGCCTCGGTTCGAGTCCTGCCACGTACCATAATTATATTTCTCCTTTCACGCCGAAAAGTGAATCTTCTCTATACTGCACGTAAACCCCAGCGCACTCCGTTACGCCGCCTCCCCTGATCCTGCCTTCCCGAGGCAAGGTCATCCCCAAAGCGCAAACTGCCCTGGCACTCCGACAGGAGGTCTTACTTACCGACGCAGCATCTCAAGACGACAAGGATTCTGACACAGGAGTGAATCTTATGTTCGAAATCCAAATCAAAGGTTTCGGTAAGGATACAGTGAATGATAACCTTAGTGTGGGGTTCGCTTCAAAGAGTATCGTTGAATCAGGAAACAGAAGATGATGCATGATAAGAAAATCCGAGCTCCTTGTCAACCCCCCTTCCCTACCTTTTTCCACTCCCCGGCGGAGCGCCGCTCTCTCAGGACGCGTAACAGGCCCTGCATGTCCGCCGGCATCGGTGCGCTGAATTGCATCGCCGCGTTCGTGCGGGGATGGGCGAAACTGAGTCGCGCCGCATGAAGAGCCTGACGGGGAAAATCCGCGAGCCCCGCCGGCAGCGGCGGCTTCAAGCTGCGCGCCGTCGGCCCGTGGCCGTATAACCGATCCCCGATGACGGGAAATCCCTGATCCGCCAGGTGGACGCGGATCTGATGGGTGCGTCCGCTGTGCGGCCTCAGGCGCAGCAAGGTAAGCCAACGGCCGCGCTCCCCGACAGCGTCCAGCGGGAAAGATTCTTCCACCTGCCATTCCGTCAGGGCTTCTCGCCGCCGGGGCAGAGAATAGCGGCTGGACATCCTCTTGCGGTCGCTCCGGTGACGCCCGATGGGACGATTGATCATTGCTTTCTCCGGGCGGACCAACCCCAGGACGAGAGCGAGATACTCCTTGAAAACCCGTCTTTGCTTAAACTGCAGGGCGATGTGGTGAAAAGCCTGCTCGTGCTTTGCCACCACCATGACGCCGGACGTGTCCTTATCCAATCGATGGACAATCCCGGGACGGCGCTCTCCCCCGATGCCCCGGAGATTGGGGCAGCGCGAAAGCAGGGCGTTCACCAACGTCCCGGTTCGCCTCCCCGCGGCCGGATGGACCACCATCCCGGCCGCCTTATTGAGGACGATACAATCGTCGTCTTCGTAAAGGATATCCAGGGGCAGCGCCTCCGGCGCCAGCGAGGTCTCCCGCGCAGGCTGCCAACGGACCTCGACGCGGTCATGGAGCTTGAGACGCGCGCTGGGCTTGGCCTTCTCTCCGTTGACCGTGACCTGACCCTCGGCGATCATCCTCTGGATTCCAGACCGGCTCCACTCCCCGGTCCGGGAGGCATGAGGCAGGCCGCGCGTAAGAAAAAGATCCAGGCGCAGGCCGACGTGATTCCGGTCGCTGATGGCAAGGCGCATAAAAGGGGACGTTGCTTTTCGTGTTATCGCGCCAGCCCCGCCTTCTCCGGCTTCGGGGTTTGGCTCAAGACCTCCTGGGCGCGCCGGACATCCTCTCTCATCTGCTCCACCAAAGTCTCCGCAGAAGAAAACTTTTGTTCCTCCCGAAGCCGCTGAACAAAAAACAATTTCACCGTCCGGCCGTAGAGGTCGTCCGCAAAATCGAAGACATAACTCTCGACGGTCCTGGGCCCTTCCCCAAAGGTCGGGTTCACCCCGATATTGGTAACGCTCGGCCACAGGCGATCGTCCGCCTCCAAGAAAGTGGCATAGATGCCGTCCCGGGGAAGGACCTCCGTCCGCGGCGCGATGTTGGCGGTCGGGAAACCAAGCTGCCGCCCTCTTTGATGCCCGCGCGCCACGCGGCCGGTCACGAAATGGAGGCGACCGAGAAAGCGCTCGGCTTGACGCACGTCGCCCCGTTCGATCAGGCTGCGGATGCGGCTGCTGCTGACGCGCACGCCGCCCAATTCGACCGGCTCGACGATCCCGACTTCAAAGCCGCTTCGTCCGCCCCATCGGATGAGATCTTCCACCCGGCCCTTTCGTCCCTTGCCAAACCTCAAGTCTCTCCCGACCCACATCTTGCGCACGCCCAAGCGCCCAACCAGATGACGCTGCATAAACTCCTCGGCCTCCACTTTGGCAAAGGCAGCGTTGAAAGCCTGAATGACCACCGCGTCTACTCCGAAGGACTGAAGCAGAATCATCTTGTCCTTATGGGTCAGGATCAGCCTGGGCGCTCGCTCGGGCGCCAAGAGTTGAAGCGGGTGCGGCTCGAAGGTCAAGACCACCGAGTGGCCGCCCAAGGCCTTCGCGTCCTCGACCACGTGTTGCAGCAGCGCCTGGTGCCCCAAATGGATGCCGTCGAAATTCCCCAGCGTCAGGACCGGCTTGGAGATGGATAAATTCCTATCCTCTATATGGCGAAAGATCTCCATGGTTCTTGCAGGAGCTCTCAGCACTCGGCCTTCAGCCTCTGTGCGCCCGCTGACGGCCGACGGTCGGCTGCTGATGGCCGGCGCAAAGTGGTTAAAAACTCAAGGGTGGTTTTTCAGGAGTCGGCGCAGGGGTCACGATTCCAGCGCCTTCAGCTTCTGCTTGGCCTTGCCCGCTTCCGGCGCCTGGGGATATCGATCGACGAGTTCCTGCAGGATCAAACGGGCGTCCACCTTGTCGCCGAGCTCCGCAAAGGCGAAACCCTGCTTCAGAAGAGCCGCGGGGACCTTGTCTCCCTTCGGATATCTACGCCGAACCACATCAAATTCCAGAATAGCCTGGTCGAATTCTCTCAAGGCGTAATGACTCTCTCCGATCCAGTATTGGGCGTTGTCCGCGTATTCGCTCTGGGGATGCTTTTTGAGAAATGCCTTGAAACGGACGATTGCCGTCTTGTAGTCCTTCCCCTCCACCAGCCTCCAGGCCTCTTCGTAATCCTTCTTTACCGCCTCCGACTCCGCCGGCGCCGCCTTGGCAACATCGCTCGGACCGGCGCCTTCTCCTGAGGGGCGCGCCTCTGGGCTTCCCGGCGCCGCCTTGGCCGCGTCGAGGAGAGCTTTCAGCTCCTCCTCGCGCGCCTTCAACGCCGCCCCCTGCGTTTTAAAGTCCTCGCCGAGCTTGGCGACCCGCGCCTCGAGCTCCTTGATCCTCTGACCGCCCTCGCGCGTCGACTGGCCGATCTGGCGGTCCAGCTGATGGCGGACCTCCTCGACCTTTTCTTTCAGCGCGCCCAGATCCCGCTGCATCTGCTGGACGTTGGCGCGGGTATCCGCCAGGGTGGATCGGATATTGTCGAAATCCTCCAGGGCGCTGGTAGTCTCGGTGCGCAGACGCCGCTGCTCCCGCTCGATGAGGTCGATCTGCTGAGGGGTAGCACAGGCGGAAAAAACGCTCCCCACCAGCATGAGGAGCAAAGATGAAACACCCTTCATGGTTTTAGGAGGAAGAATCCAGGAGCCGGGAGCCAGAATTCAGAATGCCGGATACGGAATTCCGCATTCTCAAATTCTAATCTTACGAGGCCGGCCGGGCAGAGACCACCACGGAGCGCGCCCGACGGTTTTTCTGCCAGCAACCCTCGTTTTGCTCCTTGCAAACCGGCAACTCT
>Ga0155283_1021_pt1 | contig 10392 bp, 7 predicted proteins | sample RifCSPhighO2_02_FD_106251 | JGI IMG/M metagenome (GOLD analysis project Ga0155283, IMG submission 106251) | Deltaproteobacteria bacterium RIFCSPHIGHO2_02_FULL_60_17 | reverse complement strand
CCCACCTCCTCCAGGGTGTGGTCCGACTTCTCTCCGATGCCGAAACGCATTCTCAACACCTGCTCCTCGCGCGGGGTGAGGGTCGCCAGCACCTTCTTGGTCTGCTCCTGGAGGTTGATATTGACCACGGCGTCCGACGGCGTGATGATGCGCTTGTCCTCGATGAAATCGCCTAAATGGCTGTCCTCTTCCTCGCCCACCGGAGTCTCAAGTGAGATCGGCTCTTTGGCGATCTTCAAGACCTTGCGCACCTTGTCGAGCGGGATCTCCATCTTCTGAGCGATCTCCTCCGGGGTCGGCTCGCGCCCGATCTCCTGCACCAGATAGCGCGAGGTGCGGATCAGCTTGTTGATGGTCTCGATCATGTGGACGGGAATACGAATCGTCCGGGCCTGGTCGGCAATCGCACGGGTGATTGCCTGGCGTATCCACCAGGTGGCGTAGGTGGAGAATTTGTAGCCGCGCTGGTACTCGAACTTGTCCACCGCCTTCATGAGCCCGATGTTGCCTTCCTGGATGAGGTCGAGAAATTGCAGCCCCCGGTTGGTGTATTTTTTGGCGATGCTCACCACCAGGCGGAGGTTCGCCTCGATCAGCTCCTTTTTGGCCAGGTTGGCCCTGGTCTCTCCGTCAATGATCGAGTGCACGCGGCGCTTGAGTTCGTCTGCAGGGATCTCCAGATCCTTTTCGACACGCCTGACTTCCCGCCTCGAGCCGCGAATTTCCTCCACCATCCTCTGAATGGCTTCGTGGCCCATGCGCAGGGAGCCGATGGCACGCTGCCAGTGCTTTTTGCGGCCGTTGCTGTCCGGAACGATCCTGAGAATCTCTTGCGACGGCTTGCCGGTCCGATGCTCGAAGTCGAGGATTCTTCTGTCCAGCCCTCGAACCTGCTCCATGGCCTTCTTCAGCCCCTCCACGATGGCCTCGGTTTGCCTCCGATTCAACTGCAGGGCCTTCAAGGCGTTGATGACTTTGTCCTGCTGCTTGAGCACGGCTTCCTGGAGGCTCTTCCGCTTCTTGGCCGACACGTGCTTGCGCTCCAGCTGCCGCTCGATCTTCCTCTTTTCGTTGCTCAGCCGGCGCAGCTTGCCGATCTGATCCGAGAGCCGCTTTTCATACACCTCCTCATCTTCCAGGTAGTCGAGCTCTTCGTCCCCGTCCTTGATGATCTCGCGCACGCGGATCTCGCGTCGGGACAGTTTTTCTCCCAGCTCCAGGACATAGCGCAGGGCCAACGGGCTCGACAGCACTTCCTCGATAACCTGCTTCTCCCCCTGCTCGATTTTCTTGGCGATCTCCACCTCGCCCTCACGGCTCAGCAGGGAAACCGTGCCCATCTCCCGCAGGTACATGCGCACCGGATCGCCGGTCTTGCCCGCGACATCGCTGTCCGTCTCCACATCGGCTTCCTTCTCCTCTTCCTCCTCCTCGGCGATCTCCTCCGCCTGTCCGCCCAGGGTCACCCGCTGGTTCGAATCGATCACTTCGATGTCCATCTCGCCAAAGATGGACATGACATCATCGATCTGATCCGGCGACACGATGTCCGCCGGAAGCATGTCGTTTACCTCGTCATAGGTCAGGTAGCCCTTTTCCTTGCCGAGGTCGATGAGCTTCTTGACCTCTTTGATGTCCTTCTTTTGGGCGATCGGATCGGCGGCCGGTGCCTGTTTCGCCGCCTCTACCCGATCTCCGTTTTGGGGACGGGTCTTCGCCGCTCTAGCTGTCGCTCTTTTTGGACGACCTCTTGCCATTCGAGCATCCTTTCTTTTTTGGTTTTCTCATCCTTTTTTTCTTCCGCTATACGGATCGCCTGACGCAGATCCCGCTCCAGGCCTCTCAAGTACCTGCGACGAAGGTGCGCCAGGCAATCCGCCGCCGCGTTCTCGCATTCTTCGTCGGGTATGCCCTCCCCCTCCAGCAGCAGGGCGGCGATCTCGGACGCCTGCGCCACGGGAAAGCCCTGCGCTATCTCGGCCGGATTCGCCTGGCCCCGCTGTCTCCTCTCGAGGAAAATCTTCTGAATAACCTCGTTCCACTTGGGACTCACCAGCCGCTCCAAATCCGCCTCCCGCTCTACCTGCTCGATCACGGAAGGGACGCGAAACATGAGACCGACGAGGGAGCGCTCCACGCTATCCTCGCGCGCCTGCACCGAGGCAGGCCTCGAAGACGCCGCGGACGCGGGCCGGGCCGGGCCGCCGGCCGCAGGCGCGCGCAGGAGCTCTTCGCGAACCCCGAGCGAGTCCACGGCGCGGCGCACCAGGAGATCCACTTCAAAAGGGTTACGCACCTTGGCCAACAGCCGGCGAATTTCCTGCGCGGTCCGGCTCTTGCCCTCGATGCTCTTGCCGTGCTGTTCTTCCAACCAGGTAAACGTGTAATCGGCCAATGGAATCGCCTCCTCCAGGACCGATTCCAACGGCTCTCTTCCCCTCGACCGGATGTAGCTGTCCGGATCTTCGCCGCCGGGCAGAAAAGCGGCGCGCCCGAGCAGTCCCCCGTCGATAAAAACCTCAAAGCTTCGGGCGGCGGCCTTGCGCCCGGCTTCATCGCCGTCGAAGAGGGCGATGATATTCTTGGTGTAGCGTGCCAAAATCCGCACATGGTCCGGGGTCAGGGCGGTGCCGAGCGTGGCCACGGCATACGACACGCCGAATTGGTGCAACGCGAGAACATCCAGATAACCCTCCACCACGACCACGCGATCCTGCTCACGAATCGCCTCCTTGGCCTGAAAGAGGCCGTAGAGGGTGGCCCCCTTGCGAAACAGAGGAGTCTCCGCCGAATTGAGATACTTCGGCAGCCCCTGGTTGATCACCCGGCCGCCGAAGCCGACGATCTTCCCGGCCGCATTGGCAATGGGAAAAATGACCCGCTCAAAAAATTTCTCCCCGTAGCGCTGCGGCCCCCTCTCGCCGATGAGCCCGAGCCGGATCGCATGGTTGAGCGGGAGCCCCTCTTTTTTCAGAAACGCCACCAGGCCCTGGCCTCCCTGCGTCGCGTAACCCAGGTAGAAGCGCCGGGCTAGCTCCTCCTGCACCCCTCTGGCCTTCAGGTATTCCAGCGGCCTCTTCCCCTCCGGGCGGCCGAACAGCATCTCATGAAAATAGGCCGCCGCCCGTTCGTTGATGTGGTACAGAGCCTCTTTCTCCTCCGACTCCTTCCTGGCCGCCGGACGATCCAGGTGCTCCAGGGGAATCCCGTAGCGCTTTCCCACCCGCTCTACCGCCTCCGGAAAGGTCAGATGCTCGTACTGCATCAGAAAATGAAACACGTTGCCGCCCACGCCGCAGCCGAAGCAATGAAAAATACCCTTTTCTTCGTTGACCGTGAAGGAAGGCGTCTTCTCCGCATGAAAGGGGCAGAGCCCGAGGTAGTTGCGCCCCATCTTCTTCAACGTCAGGTGATCGGAGATCACCTCGACGATGGAGGCGCGCTCGCGGACTTCGACGATCTTTCCTTCTGCAATCATCGCCTAAAAATAGCCCACGCCCTCGCCGTTCGAAGGCACGGTCGAACCGTCGCGGGCCGGAAAATCGTCCCGCGGCAGGATGCTCGTCTTTCCCACCCGGATCAGTCCCGCGCCGATATAATGCAGGGGCGGAACAAGATAGGACTGGTCGATTTTCCGCCTGGTCTGCTGCGGGATCAGCGGAGACGAGGCCAGGAAGAAAACGATCAGGGCCAAAACGGCCGCTCCCTTTCCGGCGCCCAGCAAGATTCCCCCGACCCGGTTGACACCTTGAAGAAAGAGCAATTTCGCCGAGCGGTGGAGCAGCCAGCCGGTCAGGCTGAAGACAAAATAGATGACGAAGAAAAGCCCGATGAACGTCACGGCCCTGAGAACGATGAGAGACGCTTTCCAATAGTCCGCCCAGAGGGCAGCCACCGGTTCATCGTAGCGGACAGCGACCATGAAACCGATCAATAAGCCGAGCAGAGAAAAGCTCTCGCGGAAGAGCCCTTTAAAATAGCCCCTCAGGGCAAAGAGCGACAGAAGGACAAGCAGGATCGGATCAACGATGCTCAGCAACGGCTTACATCCATCTCAAGGCAGGAATGGAGCGCCATTCCCTGGCGAAAAGCTCGACACTCTGTCAGCCGGCCAGAATCTCTCTGGCCAGCTCGTTGACCCGCTTGCCTTCGGTCCGACCGGTAACCTTGGGCATGACTTGCTTCATCACCTTCCCCAGGTCCTGGACCCCCTTGGCTCCGACCTCTTCAATCGAGCTGCGGATGAGCGCGCGGAGCTCCTCCTCGCTTAAGGCCTGAGGGAGGAAGCGGCGCAGGATCGCCATCTCCGCTTCTTCTTGCCGCTCCAGATCCGCCCTTCCCCCTTTGCGGAAGTACTCGATCGCCTCCTGTCTCTGCTTACAAAGGGAGGATATCAATCTGATGATCTCTTCCGGGCCGAGTTCCCGGCGCTCTTTGATCTCTTCGTTATGAAGCGCCGACAGGAGCAGCCGCAGGGTCGAGAGGGTGATTCGATCCCCCCCCTTCATGGCCGTCTTCGCGGCGTCCTGAATCTCGCTCTTAAGGCCCATTCTCTGTCGAGCGCCGGCCTAAAAGTAGTGGCTCCGCGCCCGTCTCAGCGCTCTCTTCTTCGCCGCAATCGCCTTCTTTTTTCTCTTGACGCTCGGCTTCTCGTAGTGTTCCCGTTTGCGCAGCTCCGCCAGTATCCCCGCCTTTTCGCAAAGTTTTTTGAAGCGCCGGATGGCGCTTTCGATGGACTCGTTTTCTCTTACTCTGATTCCCGTCATATTTTATGATCACCCCCCCGCTCCGCCGACAGCATCTCTCCGCCGTGTGTTTTCAAAGTTTCTATTTTATAGAAATCCGACGTCAAGTCAAGATGATTACGGCAAAAACTTGACGCCCGGAGGGGGATCCCAGGGCTCAGCGCCGGTGCCGGCGCGGCCCCTAGGGTAGTTTTTGCACGGTAACAAGCGCGCAGTGGTCGTAGTCGCCCGAGAGCATCTCCATGCCGCGGATGTCGAGGGGAACGAAGGAGTTGAAGTTCACGCCGTTGTCCGAGTCCGCAGGGTGGCCGCGCGACCAGTGGCCGAAACAGGAGGCGATAGCCGCCACGTCCGGATGAACGCATTCCGAGAGACGCGCCCGTCCGCGCGCGCTGTGGCCGTTCACGCCAACCAGCTCGATCTCGTCGCCGTCGGCGATGCCGCGACGGCGCGCCGCCTCCCGGTTCAGCGTCACGTACAAGGCCTTCGGATGGCGCTTGGAAAGCTCGGTGAGCCAGGGGTTGTACTGTGTGGTCGTCGAGGTCTGAAACGGCAGCTTGTAGTTGACCACGAAGAGGTGGTCGGGGCGGCGCGACCGGTGACTCCAGCAGCCGTGCCAGACGGGCAGCGCCCGGTAGCTGGACAGGTCCCATTCCAGGCCGAGCCGGTCCAGCACCTCTCTGAGCTCTTGACCGCGGTCCAATATGTCAGGGAAGTAGACGGGAAGACGCGGCAGCTTGAGCACGCCCCGCGGATAGCGCTCGGACAGCTTCCGCTCCCAGGCCACCAGACCGTTTTTGTGGAACCAGCCGAGGTCGTGGTCCGCGCCGAACATCGAGCGCATGCGCCGTTCGACGATTTCTCTATTGGTATAACGACGGCCACCCTCCAGAATCTCGCGCTCGGAGAGCCCGAGCTGCTGATTGAGCCGCTCGTTCACATCCGCCGTGAGACCGATCCGCGCCGCCCATTCCAGGAAAATATCCACCGTGTGGCGGACGTCCGGCGGCGGCTCCGCCGCGGGCAGCCGCGCAGTGAAATACCAGTGACGGCCGGTGACCCAGCCCTCCAGGCGGTTGACGGGAAAATCGAGCCGTTCCAGCCCCTGGGCGGTGGGAATTACCAAATCCGCGCACTCGAGCGTTTCGTCCCATCGATCTCCGAGAGCGACGACGAACGGAATTTTCTCCAGGGCCTGGATGACGCGTTTGGGATCGGCTCCGCTCATCACGACGTTGCTTCCCAGGATGATCAACAGCTCCACCCGGTAGGGGATCAGCTCGGGAAAGTCGAGCAACGCCAGGCCGAGCATCGGGCGGGGCTGCTTGCCGATCGGGAAAAGCTCGTGCAGCTCCACGGTCTCGGGGGCGCGCGGCCGCGGGCCCGGATACTGCGCCTCTCCCCCCGGCCGTCCGCCGCGGAAGACGATCATGCCGTCCGGAGTCCCGCCGATCCGCAGCCGCTCGCCGGGCCCGACGATGCTGGTGCTGATGGCGCCGCCCGGGACATCGACGGCCCCCACCATGACGTTGAGCAGTTGGATGGCGGTGCCGGTCCAGACCCCCTGGGTGTGGCAGGTGGAGCCGCGGCTGTCGGCAAAGGAGCACACCGGACGAAACGGCATCCTCGCGCCGCCGATCTGGACGGTGGCGCCGACCTGCGCGGTGGCGCCGAACTCCCGCGCCAGCCGGCGCAGGGTTTGAGCCGGCACCGTCGAGATCGTCTCGACGCGCTCCGGTGGAAACTGCGCGACGTGCGCGCGCAGCAGCTCCAAAGCCGGACGGCAAGTCTGGCCGCCCACGTCAAAGTCGCCGGCCAAGGCCGGCGCCGCCACACCGGGATCGTCGTAGGCCCTGGCCGACCCGGTTGCCTGGTCCCACACCAGCGGCTTGCCCGACTGCGCATGGCGCAGGTAGCGGCCGGTCGGTCCGACAAGGTACGGGGCGTTACTCTGCTCGGCCAGGAACGCCTTGTCCATATTCCCGAGCTCGTTAATAAGCACATGGAGCAGGGAGAGCGCCACGGCGCCGTCGGTGCCCGGAACGAGCGGAATCCATTCGTCCGCTTTGGAAGCGGTGGGCGAGCAGAGCGGGTCGAACACCACCAGCTTCATGCCGCGCTCCCGGGCATTGGCCATGCCCATGGCGCTCTTCATCGTGTCATGGCCGCTGATCGATCCCTTTTGCGAGCCGAACAGAATCAGCAGCCGGCAGTATTCGAGATCCGGCTCGCTGTGCATCGAGCCGGTGTTCAAAAACGAAACCCGCGTATGGGTTCCGAACGAAACCCCGGTGGTATAGTTCGGCGTGCCGAAGGCCGCGCCGAAAGCCGCCCCGACGTCCCGGGACATCTCGATCTCCGTAATACCGTTTACGAACATGACCTTGCGCGGATCTTCCGTCTTGATCTGGCGTAGGCGGGCGGCGACCTCTACCATCGCCTGTTCCCAGCTGATCTCTCTCCAGCCGGGATCCTGGCCCGGCCCTTTCTTGGGGTTGGTCCGGATGAGGCAGCTCCTCAGGCGGCGGGGATCGTAGAGCGCCATGACGGCGGAGTGGCCCTTGGCGCAGAGCTTGCCGAAGTTGTGCGGGTTGTCCGGGTTGCCCTCGATCTTGACGACGATGCCGTTGACGCGGTGGACCAATATCCCGCACGCGTTGCCGCACATCTTGCAGACACTGGGAATCCAGATATCGTCGCCGCCGGCCGCCGATCGGCCCTGCTGCTCAGCCGCCGGCAACAAAGTCTCTGTTGCGGGAAAACTCACCTGGGCCAATTTTACCCCCTGAGGGCTCCGGCGGCACCGCCTGCCGTGAACGTCAGCGAGCTATAGCTGCTGCTTTTTTCTTCGCCGGCGGCTGCTCGGCAGGCCCCAGGATGAGCTCGTGCCAGAGCTTCTCGTACTCGCTCTCGCGCCGCAAAAACGCCTCCGCGTCCACCTGGATGGCATCGAAGCCGCTGCTCATGTAGGGAGGATCGGCCTCGAGGCCGGGGTGACACGGCACCCGCTTCCACTGGCGCAGGATCCTCTGTCCCTCCGCCGAGAGGATATAATCGATCAGCAGGAGGGCGGCGTGCGGATGGGGCGGATCGACCGGCAGCGCCGCCCCCACCAGCTCGGTCACGACCGGCTCCAGCGGGCGCCAGTCGATCGGCAGAGACCGGCGCTTCAGCCACTCGGAATTGTTGCTGTGAATGTGCGGCGAGATGAAGACGCTGCCGGCGGCGATCTGCTCGGCGATGATCTGATGGCCGGCGCGCGCGCCGCACAGCTGGGCGCCCAGGCAGGTGAAAAAGTCGAGCGCCTTTTTCTCTCCCCAGTGGCCCATCAAGGCCGCCATCCAGGTGGCGTCGTGCGCTTCAATGGTGATCTTTCCCTGGAGTCTCAAGTCCAGGAGCCCTTCGTAGCCGCGGGGAACCATCGCTTCGTGCACCAGGCGGGTGTTCCAGGCGAGCACCAGAAAATTTTTCTGCTCGGCCACCCAGTAGCCCTCGCGCTCGTGCAGCTCCCCGGGATAGACGCCGGCCTCCGGCGACCGGTAAGGCTGGAGCAACCCCTGGCGCTTCAGTTTGCCCAGGTTCATATCGCTCAGCTCGACCACGTCCGCCGCGGAGCCGCCGGCGCGCCGCTCCTCGACGACCCGCTCCCGGATCACGACCCCCTTGTCACGCACCATCTCAGGGTGAATGAACGGATAGCGCATGTTGAAGGCGAGCAGCAAAGACTGGATGTCCTCCGGCGCCGTCGAAGTATAGAAGGCGACCTTGCCCTCCTCTCTGGCGCCCCGGATCAGCGTCTCTCTGCGCTTTTTCCCGGTCATTTGAGCCAGTTCGCCCGCGCTTGCCCGCTTTCTACCCATAGAAATCCTCCCTCAAGAGGTCACAGCTTTTTTTTCTGCTGCAAAATCTCCGCCGCGATCTTTTCGAACTCCCCTCTTTCCGCCATCTCGGCGTGGCGCCGGTAGGATTCCGGCCACTCTCCCCAGGAAACCCCGTGCCAGGGCTCGCGCGGATTGAGTTGCGGCAGCCCGATCTCTTCCCAGATCGCTTTGGCCCGCTCCATGTAGCTTTGCTTCGGCAGGGAGGTCGGGGTGTAAGGCCACTTGCGCGTGGCATCGATGAGAATCGAGGAGTTTCCTTCCAGGCCGGACCGGCTCGTGGGATACTCCTGTTCCTCCATCGGCAGGGTGCGGGGACCTCCCGACTGATCGGCGGTGGCGCCCCGGCCCTGGACGATGTGGGTGTCACGATGCGGTTGATAGCGAAAGCTGACCGCCCAGAAGACCGATTCCAGGTCCCAGGGATCGATGTCATCATCGACGGCGACGGCGATCTTGGGCCATTCGGTCGAGACCGCGAGCGCGGCGTTGAGGGCATGCCAGACGGTGCGCTTCGATGTGCGCGTCCCGCCGAGGTCCCGGAGCCGGATGACGCACAGGCGGCGCGAGCCGCCGCAGTGATGGAAAGCGACGTCCTTGACCTGGGGGATGCCGCAGGCGCTGCGCAGAAAATTGAGCATGTGCGCCTCGCGATTGATGTTTCCCATGACGCTCGACTCGCTGGGCGGAAACTGGTCCAGGAGATCGTGCCAGACGGGATTTTTCCTGTGCGTGATGCCGCAGATATGAAAAGGCAGAGCGGTGCGGTCCACGAAGGTGTACCCGGTGTGCTCGCCGCTCGCGGGGTCCGGCAGGATGTAGTCCGTCGAGATCTCTCCCTCGAGAACGATCTCGGCGGCGGCCGGCACCTCCAGATCGACCGTCTCGCAGCGCACCATCGCGATCGGCTCCCCGGCCAGGCCGCCCGCCACCTCCAATTCAGACACCCCGTAAGGGATCTCCGTGATGCTGGTCATGACCAGCGCCGGCGACGGTCCGATGACCGCGGCGACCTGGAGAGGTTTCCCGCGCGCCTGGCACTTTTGCCAGTGGATCCTCATGTGGCCCCGCGGCGAAACCCGGGCGCAGCTTTCCAGCGCGCCGAGATAGACGCCGTTGTAGGTTCCTACGTTGATTTCTCCCGTGTCGGGATCTTTGCTGATCCAGCACAGGCCGGTCAGACGCGGCAGCGCCTCCCAGCCGTTGGTAGTCATCGGGATGGGAAACTCCTTGAGCCCGCCGTGGGCGAGCAGCCCCTCGCCGACATGGATCTCTTCCTTGACTGGGCCGCTCTTGACCGGCACCGGAGCGATCGGCCGGCGCAAGGCCTCGGCCCATTTATGGTACATCGCCTGGCGGCTGTTGGCGCATTGAAGCGCGAGCGCGTAGATCTCCTGGCTGGGAGCGATCACCGCTGCCGCCACCGAGCCCTGGTAACTCGCGCCATCCATCCCTGTGACCCGCTCGAACAGAAAGCCGAAGCGCTGCGCCTCTTCCAGGCCGCGGAATTGCCATCGCACCAGTGGGTTGAGCTCGGTGTCCTTATTGATCGGCCGTTGGATGCGGCGGAGTTTGCCGGCCTTATCCAGCGCCTGGAGGAACTCCCTCAGGTCCTTGTAATATCCCATAGTCAGCACTGTCGGTCGCAATTTCAGTGCCACTTGAGGCCGCGTGGATCGGCATCCGGCAGCGCCCCCTGCCCTCTGCGTGCGCAGCAACATGGCGGCTTTCAGCACAGGCTTCGGGGAGATATTCCCACCCATAGGAAA
>Ga0155283_1025_pt1 | contig 10484 bp, 12 predicted proteins | sample RifCSPhighO2_02_FD_106251 | JGI IMG/M metagenome (GOLD analysis project Ga0155283, IMG submission 106251) | Deltaproteobacteria bacterium RIFCSPHIGHO2_02_FULL_60_17 | reverse complement strand
CAAAGAACCCACAGGTCTATTGCTTTCGGGAAGCGAGTCAGGTCCCGAGCGAACCCATTGCTTTGGGCGGGCGAAGCAGCCTCCCGAGCGACCCTCAGGCCGAGCGGTTTTCCTGACCCTTTTTATGCTTCTGGCCGCCCTGCCTGCCGGGCAGCGCCTTGCGCTCCTTGAGCAGCTCTTCCAGCTCCACCATGAACTCGCTGATGTCCTTGAAGGAGCGATAGACCGAAGCGAAACGGACGTACGCTACTTGATCAATATCGTGCAGCTCGCGCATCGCGGCCTCCCCGATCATCGAGCTGGAGATCTCTTTATCGCCGCGCTCTTGCAGCCCGCGCTCGATCCGATCCGCTATCGCCTCGATGGTATTGATGCTCACGGGGCGCTTCTCGCACGCGCGCTTGAGCCCGCTCACGATCTTCACGCGATCGTAGCTCTCGCGCCGGCCGTCCTTTTTAACCACCAGCGGCATCGTCTCCTCGACCCGTTCGTAAGTGGTGAAGCGGCGGTTGCACTTCAGACACTCGCGCCGGCGCCGGACCATATGGCCGTCCTTGCTCAGGCGGGAGTCGATGACGCGATTCTCGGTCTCGTGACAAAAAGGACATTTCATGTCCGTTTAACCCCCATCATCCCTCGCCCCCGCAGTTCAAAAAGTTCAAATGGTTCAAAACGTTTTGAACGGTTTAAACGGCTTGAACCGGCTTCTTGAGGCGATGCGGATACACCGGAAACTTCTTGCATAACTCGCGGACATCATCAGCGATGGAGCTGAGCATGGCCGCGTCGCCGACATGATTCAGCGCCCGGGAAATGAAGTCAGCGATGGCCGCCATCTCCTTCTCCCTCATCCCGCGACTCGTGACCGCCGGCGTGCCGATCCGGATGCCGCTCGTGACAAAGGGGGAGCGGGTCTCGAAGGGCACGGTGTTCCTATTGACGGTGATCCGGGCCTTGTCCAGCGCCTCCTGGGCCGCCTTCCCGGTCAGCTCGGAATGGCGCAGATCGAGCAGCATGAGATGATTGTCGGTTCCCCCGGAAATCAGTCGAAACCCCTTGTCCATCAAAGCGCCCGCCAGCGCTTTAGCGTTGCGCACGATCTGCTGCTGATAGAGCTTGAAGTCGGGGCTCAGCGCCTCCTTGAACGCCACCGCCTTGGCCGCGATGACGTGCATGAGCGGTCCTCCCTGGTTGCCGGGGAAGACGGATGAGTTCAGGGTCTTCGCGAACGCCTCGCGGCACAGGATCATGCCGCCGCGCGGTCCGCGCAGCGTCTTGTGCGTCGTCGTGGTCACGAACTCCGCATGCGGCACAGGTGACGGATGGATGCCCGCCGCCACCAAGCCGGCGAAGTGCGCGATGTCCGCCATGACCACCGCGCCCACCTCATCGGCGACGCGGCGAAAGGGGACAAACTCGATTTCACGGGGGTAGGCGCTGTAGCCCACGACGATCATCTTCGGCCGATGCTGGCGGGCCAGCGCCGCCATGGCCTCGTAGTCGATCCGTTCGTCCGACTGGCGGACGCCGTACGGCACCACCTTGAAAAACTTACCCGAGAAATTTACCGGGCTGCCATGCGTGAGGTGCCCGCCGTGCGTGAGATCCATGCTGAGGATCGTGTCGCCCGGCGCCAGCTGCGAGAAGTACACCGCCATGTTGGCCTGCGAGCCCGAATGGGGCTGAACGTTGACGTGATCCGCGCCGAACAGCTGCCTGGCCCGGGAGATCGCGAGCTCCTCCACGATATCGACGTTCTCGCAGCCGCCGTAGTAGCGCTTGCCCGGATAGCCCTCGGCGTACTTATTGGTCATGACCGAGCCCTGCGCCTCGAGCACCGCCTCGCTCACCACGTTCTCCGAGGCGATAAGCTCCAGGTTATGCTCCAGCCTCTCGGTCTCCTTTTGAATGGCCGAAAAAACGTCCGGGTCTGTCTGCTGCAAAAAGGACATATGCGTGCGAGTCCTTATTATTAAGTCTTGTCTTTGATGCGCGTGCCGAGCTCCCGCTCTACTTCGGTGATCTTATCGATGCGGCGCTGGTGCCGGCCGCCCGCAAACGGGGTCTTGAGCCAGATGTCCAGGATCTGCTCGGCCAGGGACTTTTCCGTAAACCCCCCGCCCAGGACCAGGATATTGGAATTGTTGTGCTCCCGGCTCATGTGGGCCGTCCTGGGATCATGCACCAGAGCCGCGCGGACACCCGGGAACTTGTTGGCCAATATCGACATGCCGATCCCGTTGGTGCATATGAGTATGCCCCGCTCCACTTCCCCCTTCGCCACCCGGAGGGCCACCAGGCGACCGAAATCCGGATAGTCCACGGAGTCGTTTCCGTTGGTGCCCATGTCTTCCACCGCTATTCCCTTGGCCTGGAGGAGCTGGACCAAAAAGTCCTTGAGCTCCACCCCGCCGTGGTCACTGCCGACGACGATTGTCATAAAAATAAAAAAAATCGCAGGAGCATGGCCCCATGCGCCACTTCAACTCCCGCGATCGATCTGCTGGCATGACAGGTAAGCGCTTTTGCGACGTGAAGCCGGCCGCGGGCGCTTATCCTCTATTCTCCTGATTCGAGAAAACTTACCTGTGGCTCTCGATGTAGTTGATGACGTCCTGAACCGTTTTAATCTTCTCCGCATCCTCGTCGGAGATCTCCATCTCATACTCTTCCTCTAGGGCCATCACCAACTCCACGATATCGAGCGAGTCGGCCCCCAAATCCTCTATAAACGAGGCCTCGGGGGTCACTTCGTCCTCACTGACACCCAGCTGCTCGCAAACGATCTCTTTCACCCTGGCCTCTACAGATGATGCCATCGTCTTCACCTCCTACTTAACGTTTTCCTCACATCAAGAGTCCGCCATTCACACTGATCACCTGTCCGGTGATGTAACCGGCGCCCGGTCCGACGAGGAACGAAACCGCCTGAGCGACATCCTCGCACGAGCCGAAGCGGCCCGCCGGTATGGAATGCAGGAACTCTTCTTTAATCTTCTCATCAAGCCTGGCCGTCATTTCCGTCTCGATATAACCCGGCGCCACCGCGTTCACCGTGATGCCGCGCGCGGCCAGCTCCCGCGCCATCGCCTTCGTAAAGCCGATCATGCCGGCTTTTGAAGCCGCGTAAGCCGATTGCCCCGCGTTCCCGGTTTGCCCCACCACCGACGTCATATTGACGATCCGGCCGTACCGCTCGCGGATCATGGTCCTGCACACCGCCTTGGTACAGTGGACGGTCCCTTTGAGGTTGACGCCGAGAACTCGATCCCAATCCTGGCTCTTCAAGCGGACCAGCAGGTTGTCGGCGGTAATCCCGGCATTGTTGACTAGAATATCAATTTTTTTGTGCTGGTCAACGATTTTTTTTACCGCCTCCTCGACCTGCTCTTCCTCGGCCACATCAAAGGGACAGATCTGGCCGCTCCCGCCTTGAGCCAGAAGCTCCTTAAGGGCGGCCTCGGCCGCCGCCCGGTTTTCCCGGTAGTTGATCATGACAACCGCCCCTGAGCGCCCGAGCTCGAGGGCCACGGCCCTGCCTATTCCCCGGCTGCCGCCGGTCACTAAGGCGATCTGACCTTTTAAATCCAACGCCCGATTTAGTCCAGTGCGATTTTTTTGAGGTCCTGGGGCGATTCGACGCTTTCCGCCCTCACCCCGGGACTGATCCGCTTAATCAGGCCGCTCAGCACTCTGCCCGGTCCGATCTCCAGAACCCGCGTGCAGCCCATCTGCTCGAGCAGCTGCACCGACTCCTCCCAGCGCACCGGCCGAACCGCCTGCTCCACCAAAAGCGGCTTAACCCTGGCGTGGTCGAGATTGACGGTGGCCTCGACGTTGGTGATCACGCCGACGGAAAAAGGCTTAACGGCCACGCCGGCCAATACGCGCTCGAGACCCTCCGCGGCGGGCCGCATCAGCGAGCAATGGAAGGGCGCGCTCACGGGGAGCTCCAGCACCCTCTTGGCGCCGCGCCCGCGGGCCGCGGCCATCGTCCGGAGCACCGCCCGGCGACTGCCGGCAATCACGATCTGGCCGCCGCCGTTGAAGTTCGCCGGGGCGACCACCTCGCCCTGGCTGGTCTCGTCGCAAATCGCCCGGACATCCTCGGCTCCCAGACCGAGCACCACCGCCATCAAACCCTCGCCTGCCGGAACCGCCTCCTGCATCAGTCTCCCCCGCTCCCGTACTACCTTGACTGCGTCTCCAAAGGCAAGCGCCCCGACGCTCACCAGCGCGCTGTACTCTCCCAGGCTGTGGCCGGCCACGCACAGCGGCGCGACCGGTGATTCCGCCTGCAACACGCGCAGGACAGCGATCGAAACCGTAAGGATGGCCGGCTGGGTATATTCTGTCAGTTTGAGTTCGGCTTCAGGACCGGAAAAGCACAGGCGACTCAGAGGCAGAGCCAGAGCCTCCTCTGCCTCTACAAAGACTCGCCTGGCGGCGTCGAACTGGTCAAAGAGCTCTTTCCCCATGCCCACATACTGGGAGCCCTGTCCGGGGAATACGAAGGCGACCCTAGCCCTTTCCGCCACTCTTGCTCTCTCTTCCTTCTCCCTCGGGATCCGGCTTTTCACCCAGGCTCTCGATCTTCGAACGTATCCGCTGCCAGATCCTGCGCGGCAGCTTCTCTCCCTGTTCGCCGCCGGCCTCCGCGGCTTTTCCCAATACTTCCACGATATGGCGGTTGACATCGTGGGAGACCGTCTCTTTGGCGACACGGACGGCGTTCTTGATCGCCTTGGGGCCGGAGCCGCCGTGGGCGATGATCGCCACTCCGTCGAGACCCAGCAGCGGAGCGCCGCCGTGCTCGGTGTGATCGAGCCGGCTGTATGCCTGAAGGAGGGATCTCCGGCTCAGCAGGTAACCCAGGCGGCTCCACACGCTCTTGTGAAACGCGTCTTTAAGCACCCCGACGATGAAGCTGGCGACGCCCTCCATCGTCTTGAGGGTCACGTTGCCGGTAAATCCGTCGCAGACCACCACGTCGACTTCTCCGTCGCAGATGTCTCGCCCCTCGACATAACCGATATAATTCACACTGGTGGAAGAAATCTGCTCGCTCGCGGCGCGCGTCAGGTCATTTCCCTTCCCCTCCTCTTCGCCGTTGCTCAGGACACCGACGCGCGGCCGGGGGATGCCGAGGACCCTCTCCGCATAGATCGAGCCCATCAGGCCGAACTGGACGAGATGGCGCGGCTTACAATCGACATTGGCCCCGGCGTCGATGATGACGGTTCCCTTGCCCAGGGTCGGAATGACGACCAGAATAGCCGGCCGGTCCACCTGGGGCAGGTTGCCCATCACGAACATGCCCGTCGCCATCATCGCCCCGGAGTTCCCCGCGCTGACCACCGCCTGGACCGCCCCCCGCTTCATGAGCTCGAAGGCCACCTTCATCGAGGAGTCCTTCTTCCGCAGCGCGGTGCTCGGGGACTCGTCCATCGCCACGGTCTCCGAGGCCGGGACCACCTCCACGTGAGGCGAGCTGGCCGAACAGCGCCTCAGCGCCTGCTCCACCGCTTCCTTCTGCCCCACGAGCACCACCTCGACCCCCAGCTCATTGGCGGCCAACAGCGCGCCCTCAACCACTGCGCCGGGGGCACGGTCTCCTCCCATGGCATCGACGGCGATCTTCAGCATAGAAAAAAGGAAAGGGGCTCAGCTTTCTTGAGCAGGCAGCACGGGCCTGCCATGATAATAGCCGCAACCGCGGCAGGCACGGTGCGGCAAAAGGGCCTCGCCGCACTTTGGACAGATGCTCCATTGCGGTTTCGTCAGAGCGTCGTGGGATCTTCTCTGATTCTTCTTTCTCTTGGAAGTCCTTCTTTTCGGTACGGGCATTGTAATGGGCTCCTAGTTATTCGTTATGCGTTGACTCGATTAACCGACACACGAGCGCGCGAGCAACAGCTGCTGCTATTGATCTAACTTCAGGGTGCGGAAAAAGGCCATTCGCGGATCGTCCTCCGAGGTCTGGCAGAGGCAGGATTCCTCGTTGAGGTTCACACCGCAACCCGTGCAGAGTCCGCGGCAGCCCTCCGCGCACAGCGGCCGCGTCGGCAGGGCCAACAGGACCTGCTCTCTGATAAAAGGAGAAACGTTGATTTCTTCCGCCGCATAGAAACTCAGCCCCATCTCATCCCGGCTCAACTCTCCCTTTCTCGCCGATATCGGCTCCGGGGTCAAGACAAAATCGAAATCTTTCTTCAATGGGAACGAATAGCTTTTCAGGCACCGACCGCAACGGCCTTCGATGAGCCCTTCCAGCCGGCCGTGAAAAAAGAGCTCGCGACCGGAGCGATAATAGATCAGACTCACCTCCAGAACCGGCGGAAAGCGGAATTCCTTCACCTGCCCCTGGTCGTAAAGGAGATTCAACTCGCCGATTTCTTCCGCAATGGTGAGTTCCTTAGGGGCCTCCGCAATCGTGTCTACCGACAGCTTCACAACCAGCTCCGTCAGCCGCAAAAAATTAGCTTCAAGTATAGTGATTTCCCCTCTGTTGTCAAGATAGCGGAGCTCCAAACAAGGTAAAAAGGCTTCGTTTTTAACTACTTCCTAAACGGCGCAACGGAATGCACGCGGCCCGCGGCCGTCAGGTGCGGTTCCTTCAGATCTCTGCAAACTCTGTTGACAAAAAAATGCCAAGTAGTTACATCAAGTAAGCTTATGGTCGAGGTTTCCGGACTTACCAAATATTATGGCGCTGTTTGCGCCATCCAGGAGGTCTCTTTCATCGCCCAAAGGGGGGAGATCGTGGGCCTCCTCGGCCCCAACGGCGCGGGCAAGACCACTACCATGCGTATCATCACTGGTTTTATGTCCGCTTCCGAGGGAGCCGTGAACGTCGACGGCTTCGATGTCTCGCAGGAGTCGCAGGAAGTCCGGCGGCGCATAGGCTATCTGCCGGAAAATCCTCCGCTCTACTACGACATGACGGTGAGCTCTTATCTGCGGTTCGTCGGGCGGATCAAGGGCGTGCCCGGGAAGGAGATCCCGGCCGCCCTGGATAGAGTGCTCGAGAAATGCTCGCTCACGGAGGTGGCCGACCGCCTGCTCGGCCGCCTCTCCAAGGGGTATCGCCAGAGGGTCGGATTGGCGCAGGCCATGATTCACAACCCGGCCGTGCTGATTCTCGACGAGCCCACTCTGGGCCTCGATCCCAGGCAAATCATCGAGATTCGCAGCCTGATCAGAGAGCTTTCCGGCGACCGCACGGTGATACTGTCGACGCACATCCTGCCGGAGGTGTCGCAGATCTGCAACAAGGTCGTGATCATCAATGAGGGCAGGGTCGTGGTGGAGAAAAACCTCGACGAGCTGACGCAGGGCGCGACTCTGGAAGAGGTCTTTCTCCGCTATATCTCCAAAGAGGCCCGGGCAAAAGAGCAAGCGGAGCAGGGGCGGCTGCCGTTATGAAAAACATCCTGGTGATTGTCGGAAAAGAGATCCGTTCCCTGTTTGTCTCGCCGATCGCCTATGTCGTGCTGACCGGTTTTCTGCTGCTGGGCGGGTGGTTCTTTTTCAACCTCCTCTTTCGCTTCAGCTACCTGCTGACTCTCTACACCGGCCTGCAAAACCGGCAGGGCCTCGAGGGCCTCAATCTGAACGACTACGTGATCGCGCCCTTGCTTCACAATCTCACCATTATTCTCGTCATCATGGTCCCGATCATCACTATGCGCAGCTTCGCCGAAGAGAAAAGGAGCGGCACCTATGAGCTGCTCCTGACCTCGCCCCTGACGGTAACTGAGCTGGTCTTGGGCAAGTTCTTGGGCGCGCTGTTTTTCGTCCTCGTGATGATCCTGCTGACCGGCATCTATCCCGCGATTCTCCTGTTTTACGGAAATCCGGAGCTCGGGACCCTGGCCTCGGGCTACCTCGGCCTGTTCTTGCTCGCCGTCGTCTTCGTGTCGGTCGGGCTCCTGACCTCGTCGCTCACCGAAAACCAGATCGTGGCCGCGGTCACCTGCTTCGTCGTCCTGCTGCTGCTCTACGTGCTCTCCTGGCCGGCCGAGACCGCCGGCGCGGGCCTGGCCGGTCTCCTCAAATACCTTTCGGTCGTCGAACACTTCAGCGAGATGGTGAAGGGGGTCATCGACACCAAGGACCTGGTTTATTTCCTGACGCTCATCTTCTTGAGCCTCTTTCTCACCTACCGCGCGGTGGAGGCGTCTCGCTGGCGATAAAAGGAATGGGGGGGCCGGATTCTGCGCGCTTGGGTTCAGAGGAGAGCAGGCTGGTGAACGTTAAGTATCTCCAAATCTCGGGAATCGCAGGGGCCGTCCTCAGCGTTTTTGGCTCGATCGCCTATTTTTTCACGGGGAGCCTTCAAGGCCCCTACGTCCTCATCCATCTCGGGCTCGGCATCCTCGGCCTGCTGGTCTATCTCGCGACGCAGGGTGGCGCGCTGATAGGCTCCTTTAGACGTCGCTCCACCCGCCACGGCGTGCACTCGATTTCCTACTCCATGCTGTTTATCGGTTTTCTTATCCTGCTGAACTTTCTCAACACCCGTTACCATCACCGCTGGGATGTCACCGAGGCCGGCGTCTTCAGCCTGTCGCCGCAGACGACCAGGGTGTTGGAACAGCTCCAGCAGGATCTGGTGATCTACGGTTTTTTCGAGAAAGGTGAGAACCCCAGAACCACGGATCTGATCAAGAGCTACGCGTACCACTCGCCCAAAATCAAGTTTCACATCGTCGATCCGGACCGCAACCCCGAGCTGGCCAGGCAGTTTAAGATCCAACAGGCGAACACCCTGCACCTGAGCTACGGCAAAGAATCGACCAACGTCACAGAGGTCGGCGAGGAGCCCGTCACCAACGCCATTGTCAGGCTCACCAAGGTCACCAGGAAAAACGTCTACTTTTTGACGGGCCACGGAGAGCCGAGCATCGAGGACCGGCAGAACAACCAGGGCTATGCGGCGGTCAAGGAGGCGCTGGAAAACGAAAATTACCAGGTGAAAGAGCTGCTCCTCTCGACCCAAGCGCGGGTTCCGGATGAAACCTCGCTGCTGATCGTCGCGGGGCCGCAGAAGCCTCTCTTGGAGCATGAGGTCACGGCCATGGACAATTACCTGCAAAGCGGAGGAAGGCTGCTGGCCCTGCTCGCCACTCCGGAAGGAGAAGGACTCAAGGGGTTGCTGAACAACTGGGGCGTGGTCGTGGGGGAGGACATCGTTGTCGACCAGGTGATCCGACTTTTCGCGGGCCCATCGCTCGGCGTAGAGCCGATCGCCGACATCTACAGCCCGCTGCACCCGATCACGCGGGGATTCAAGGAGCGGACGATTTTTCCCATGGTCCGCTCGGTCGAGGTCGACAGCGCGCCCAGAGAGGGTTTGGAACTGACCTCGCTGGTAAAGACCAGCCAGACCAGCTGGGCGGAAAAAGACCTGGAGGGCGTGTTCAAGAACGGCAGGGCCTCGCTCGGTCCCGAGGATAAGAAGGGACCGGTGTCGATCGGCGTCGCGGTCACGGCGAATCTAAGAAAGATCGGCGTCGACAAGGACGGCGACGCCAAGATCGTCGTTCTGGGGACGGCCGGGTTGGCCAACAATCGCTTCATCAACATCTTTTTTAACCGGGATTTCTTTCTTAACGTCGTCAACTGGCTCGTCGGACAGGAAGAGATGATCTCGATCCGTCCGCGCTCGATCCGCTCCTCCCGGGTGCAGCTGACGGAGAAAGAAGGGGCCACCGTCTTCTACCTTTCGTTTCTCATCCTGCCGGAGATCCTCCTCATCATCGGCCTGGGGGTATGGTGGCGGAGGAGATCCTAGGTGCGCCTGCGCAACACCGTCGTCCTGGCCGTCCTCTTCATCCTGCTGGGCGCTTACGTCTATTTTTTCGAGCTGCAAAAAGACAGCGCCAAAAAAACCGAAAGGCTCCTCAGTTTTAAGGAAGAGGAGGTCGAGAGTATTGTCCTCAACTATCCCGAGCGGGAAATTCGCCTGCAGAGGGACGCCCCGAGAGGATGGCGAATCGTACATCCGCTGGAGGCGGCCGCGGACGCCTCCGCCGTCGGCGCGATCCTTGCCGCGCTCAGCGCGGGCGAAGTCAAGAGGGCCTTCAAGGAAAAACCGAGCCAGATGGATCTGCGAGACTACGGTCTGGACAAGCCCGAGGTAAGGGTCTCGATCACCCTGACGAACGGAAGCGCGCTCCCGCCCATCCTGGTCGGCGCCAGGACACCGGTGGGAAATTCCGTCTATGTCAGACGCGGCGCCGATGGCGGCGTGATTCTCACCAACCCATCGATCCTGACGAATCTGGCCGAAAAAGAGCTCTACAACCGGCTCAACAAACAGCTTGCCGACTTTTTGGACGAAGAGAAGAAGTAAGTCAGTGTCTCGTCATGGGGAAGTTCCGTTCGGGGGCCTGCTTCGCGCGCCCAAAGCAATGGGGGTAGCTCAGGGACTCTCCTCACGCGCCGAAAGCAATAGACCTGTGGTTTCTTTGAACCTGCAC
>Ga0155283_1004_pt1 | contig 10511 bp, 11 predicted proteins | sample RifCSPhighO2_02_FD_106251 | JGI IMG/M metagenome (GOLD analysis project Ga0155283, IMG submission 106251) | Deltaproteobacteria bacterium RIFCSPHIGHO2_02_FULL_60_17 | reverse complement strand
ATCAAGAGATAGATTATCAGGCAGAGAATGAATGCAACCCAAATAACGACCAAAACTTTCTGCTGCACCTCGATCGATCGTTGGATTTCCGGCGGGATCATGGCTCCTCTCGCTTCCGCATGCGAGCCGATTCTACGCGAGGTTGACGTGCCGTGACAAGTTCTTGCCCGGCATGAAATCTCTCCTTCACTCGCCGAGATCGCGCAGCACCGCGCGGCATGGCGCCCCGTCCAGACCGCGGAGCCGAAGCGGAAAGCAGATGAGCTCGTAGCGGCCGGGCTTAATCTCCGAGAGATCGATCCCTTCGAGCAGGGCCACGCCGTGATCCAGAAAAGCGCGGTGCACAGGCACCTGCTCCGCGCCGGCATGGGCCACGGAGAGGTAGTCCAGTCCCACCAGCTTGACCCCGCGCGCCACCAGTGCCTCGGCCGCCTCGACGGAAAAAGCGACGAAATCGGGGTCGTAATTGGACTTATGAAGGAGAGCGGAGTTTTTTGTCTTGAAAAGCACCCGCGTCTCGCCTTTGAGATCGATGGCCTCGACGTGCCTTTGCGTTATCTGTCTCTCGGCGTCAACGGCATGCACCAGGGCCGGGCCGATGAAGAGATCGAGAGGCAAGGACTCTATGGTCAAGCCGTCAGGAACGAAGTGAAACGGCGCATCCAGGTGCGTCCCTGCGTGAGCGCTCATTTTCAAGGCCGAGGAGTTGTTGGGATCTCCGCGGCTCATGCGCCGGCGCTCGACGACCTCGAACGGCTGCGACGTAACCCACGACACCGTCTCCGGAGAAAGGTTGAGCGAGATATCGTAGTACTTCATAGCGGCCGCGATTCTATGCGATGGAGCGGCCACCTGGCAAGGGTAGGAACGAACTTGCAAAGGGACCCCCCAATCCCTTCGCTCCAGTGCCTCCTCGTCGGGAACTCGTTCGGGGACTTACCTCGCTCCCCGAAAGCAATGGGCCAGTGGGTTCTTTGAACCGTTTACTCTCGGTGCTTTCGGCTCGCTCGGCACATCCCCTCACTCGCAGAGTCCTCAGCTTCGCAGAGACTTCCAACCACTCGGAGTCAATCTTCGCTCAGGGACCGGGGGGGTCCCTTTGGAGAGGAGAGGAGGGCTAAGCGGGCTCCCTGAGCGGAACATGGCCGTAGCAACGGGGTACCCACCGAGGACTTGCGCAGGATGAAAGCCGGAACTGACCGAAGGGAATTCCGGAAGGTTCATCCAAGCAAGTCCCGGAAGGGTCGCTGCGAGAGGTCGTGGAGCGAAGGGAATCCCGAAGCACCTATCTGCCACTCCTTTTAAAATATTCCACGATCGCCTTGGTCAAGCCGGGAATCGTATAGTCCTGCGAAACCACATCCACCCGGATCCCCAGCTCTTCGGCTGTCTTTTGGGTGATCGGACCGATACAGCCAACGGCAACGTTGGACAAAAGCTCTCGCATGTCCCGCTCCGCCAGGAGAGCGGCGAAATTGGTAACCGTGCTGGAGCTGGTGAAGGTAATCATGTCGGCCTCACGCCGCCGCATCAGCCCTTCCAGCACCCCGGCCTCGCTTCGGGCCTGAACCGTCCGGTAGGCCTCGATGACGTCGACTTGAGCGCCCCACTCCCGCAGCGTGTCAGGCAGAACGTCGCGCGCCTGAGCGGCCCGAGGCAAAAGCACCCGCTTGCCGCGCATCTCCTCAGGCGCCAGCTCCTTAAGGATCGCCTCGGCCCGGAACTCGCCCGGCACCAGATCCGCGCGCAGACCCTTCGCCTCCAGGCTCTTCGCCGTCTCGGGCCCGATAGCCGCGATTTTGATTCCGTTGAAATCTTCGGCCACGCGCGGCGCGGCGCTCCAGCGCGCGAAGAAGTGGGCGACCCCGTTGACGCTCGTGAAGATAACCCAGTGATATTTGCGGATCTCGCGGAGCGCGCGGTCCAGAGGAGCGTAGCTTTGCGGCGGGACGATCTCTATGGTCGGAAACTCGATCACCTCCGCCCCCAGCTCCTCGAGGGCGGCCGCGAAAACACCGGCCTGAGACCGGGCTCGGGTGATGACGATGCGCCGGCCGGAAAGAGGCCCGGAGTCTTTAGCAAGCTTCGCCTTAGTCGTTGCCATGGACGAAGAGCCCTTCTTCCAGCGCGAGGACCTCCTGGGCGCCGGCCTTCAACAGCCTCTCCGCCAGCTCGCGGCCCAGCCTCTCGGCGTCCTCGGCCGATCCCGCGATTTCCCCCCGGTACAGCCGTTTTCCATCCACCTCGCAGATGACGCCCAACAGTCGCATCTGATCATCATCCGTCCAGGCGCGCGCGCCGACCGGTATCTGACAGCCTCCTCCCAATCGCTTGAGAAACGCCCTCTCCGCGAGCACCTGCAATGCGGTCGAAGGGTAGTGCAAGAACGCAATCTGATCCCGCACCGGCGCTCCATCCCGGCATTCCAAACCCAGCGCTCCCTGGGCGACCGCGCTGACGCATATTTGCGGGGCGAGATATTCGCTGATCCGGCTCTCGCACCCTATTCTCTTGAGCCCGGCCGCCGCCATCACCAGCCCCTGCACCTCGCCCCGCTCGAGCTTGTTCAGCCGGGTATCTATGTTGCCGCGAATCGGCTCCACCACCAGGTCGGGCCGATGGTGCAGGATCTGGGCCCGGCGCCGCAGGCTGCCGGTGCCGATTCTCGCCCCCGGCGGTAAATCCTTCAGCACGCTTCGATTTGCGCTCGCCAACGCATCGCGCGGATCCTCCCGCTCGGGAATAGCCGCGAGCACCAGCCCCGCGGGAATCTCCGTGGGCAGATCCTTCATCGAGTGAACCGCGAGATCGATCTTTCCGCTGAGCAGCGCCTCCTCGATCTCTTTCACGAACACCCCTTTTCCTGCGATCGCCTTGATCGGCGTATCGAGAAAGCGGTCGCCGCTGGTCTTTATGGTGACGGTCTCGACTTTGATTTCCGGGTACCTCTCTTCCAGCTTCCGCCTCACCCACCCCGCTTGAGCCAAGGCCAGGGCGCTCCCCCGTGTCCCTATACGGATCGGGTTCATCGTTCACTCAATACAAAATGCAAAGTGCAAATTGAAAAATGCAAAATAGAAGAAACCCCGTCGGAAGTTGACCGCAATTCCGTGAGATTGAGAAAAATTTTGCAATTTGCATTTTAACATTTGCATTTTTCGTTGCCGCCCTCACTTCTCCTCCAGATCGAACAGCTTCTTCAGCGCGGCGATATATAAGGCCTCGTCCCGGTCCTCAGGCTGCTGTTTTAAGCGCGTGATCGGCGCGTGCAGTATCTTGCTCACCATGGCGGAGGTCATATCCTCCAACGCCTGCCTCTCCTTTTCCGAAAGCCCTTTGAGACTCGTGGCCAGAGACTTCTCCAGCTCCCCGCGCCGGATCTCCTCCACTTTTTGGCGCAGCGCCACGATGGTCGGCACCTGATCCAGCGAGTCCAGCCAGCGCAGAAACCCGCCCACCTCCTCCTCCACGATCTCCTCGGCCTTTTGCGCCTCGTTGGATCTCTCCTGCAGGTTCTGCTCCGCAACCCCTTTAAGGTCGTCGATGTTATAGAGGTAGACGTTGTCGAGTCCGTTGATTCGCGGATCGAAGTTGCGCCGCTCACCCAGGTCGATAAAGAACATGGCCTTCTGTTTTCTCTCCTTCAACACCTTCTCGACGGTCTCGCGCTGGAGAAGAACCTCGGGCGACGATGTGCAGCCGACAACCAGATCGGCCATCGTAAGGTAGCGGTGGAAATCCTCAAAGCGGACCGGGGTGCCGCGAAATTGATCCGCCAATTCCACGGCCCGCTCGAAGGTGCGGTTGGTCACCATCAGACTGCTGACGCCGACCCGTTGGAGATGGCGGGCCACGAGATCGCCCATTTCTCCCGCCCCGATAAGCATAACGCCCTTGTCGTCGAGCCGTTCGAATATTTGCTCGGCCAGATCCACGGCCACCGAGCTGACCGAGACGGCCCCGCTGCCGATACCGGTCTCGGTACGGACCCTCTTGGCGACCGAGAAGGAGCGGTGAAAAAGCCTATGGAGAATCGCGCCGACCGTGCCCGCTTCGTGCGCGGCGACATAGTATTCCTTCAACTGCCCCAATACCTGGGGCTCCCCCAGCACCATCGAATCCAGGCTCGCGGCCACGCGAAACAGATGCCGCACCGCCGCATCGCCCGAGTACTCGTAGAGATGCCCCTCCAGCCCGCTGTCGCCTTTGACCGATTCCTGCGCCGCGAGAAAATTCCTGATTTCCGCAAACGCCGCCTGCTCGCGCGCCGAGGCGGCGACTACTTCTACTCGATTGCAGGTCGAGAGAATGACGCCCTCTTCCACGGAGGGAAGAGAATGCAGGCGCCGGAGCGATTCCGTCAACCCGGTTCGGTCGAAGGCAACCCTTTCCCGCACCTCCACTGGAGCGGTGTCGTGATTGAGGCCGACGATCAGAATCTTTTCCTCACGCATGGCCTACTCGAACGTGCCCCTGTGCCGGCTGGGAAAAACCGAGCCCCCCCAGAGGAAATAGCCCAGGACCACGGCAAAACCCACAATAGTGAGAAGCGCCACCTTTCTGCCCCGCCAACCGCCGGCAATGCGCGCCTGAAGCAAGGCGCCGTAAAGGAGCCATGTGATCGCTGAAGTGATCTGGCGCGGGTCCCAGGACCAGTAGTCGCCCCATTGAACTCGCGCCAGCAGACTTCCGGTAATGATACCCAATGTCATGAGGGGAAATCCCCATACCAGGAAGACATAGTTGAACCGGTCCAGCGCCTCCAGGGAAGGGAAACGCTTCTGCAGCACGGTCATCTTCTTGTTTTTCAGCTGGTGCTCTTGAAGCAGATACATAAGGCTCACCCCGGAAGCCAAGGCGAAGACGGAATTTCCCAAAAAGGCCAGGGTGACGTGCACCGGAAGCCAGTAGCTCTTCAGCCCGGCGGGGAGTTCTCCGATGCCGGCGCCCGAGGCAAAAGCGCCGAGAGACATCAGGAAGGCCAGCGGGGCAATGAACGAGCCCAAGACGGTCAGGCGATACTTGAGCTGGACCAGAAGATAGACCGCCACCATAAGCCAGCTGTACAGAGAAAGCGCCTCGCGAAACTGGGCTGCCGTGGAGTACCCTCCCGGCTGGAAAAAATGGACTCCCAGCGCGGCGGTGTGCCCGAGGAAGCCTGCCAGGAGCAAAGACGTGGAGAGCCGGGAGAAGAAGTCCCGCAGCGACACCAGGTAGATGACGAAACTCCCCGTAGCCAGGAGATAGAAGAGCGCCGTGATCTTCAGCAGGGTGACATCCATCGTAAAAACCGCTACCAGCCGCCGGGGGCTCTGTTAAACGGCTTATTATAGCCTAACGCCCGCTGCGCTCAAGGCCGAGAGTTATTGGTATAGAAGATCAGCGTTTCGGGATCTTGAGGTGCTGACCGGCGGCAATGAGATGGGCGCTGGCGAGCCTGTTGGCCTGCTGAATTTCATGCACGGTGATTTGATAGGCTTTGGCTATTTGAGAGAGGGTCTCCCCGGGCGCCACCCGGTGGCGGGTCCAGGAGCCGCCGGCTTCGGCGACGGCAACCGGTTTGGGCGGCTTGCGAGGCGGATCGGTCAATCGCTGGTACGCGGCAAGAAACAGCTCGAGCTTCTCGGGGGGCATCTTGACCCGATACCCCTTCGGGATATCCCGAATCTTGGGGCTCAAGGCCGGATTCCACTCCAGGAACTGAGCGCGCTCTATATCTGTGGGCTTCAGCAGAGCGGCCAGCGACACGGCGCGCTTCACCTCCATCTCTTCCAGGGGGAAGGGCGGGTGATACTCGAGATTGGGAAAAAATTCCTCACTCCTCTTTGCCAGCTCCACTGCCGCAAGGAACTCCGCATAGAAGCTCTTGGAAGCGAATCCGAAGGAAGGACTTTCATAGCGGCGGATGATCTCCATGAGGTCCCTGGAGCCGACCGCTGCGATCGCCCGCAGGATCCCCTCTGTGCCGTGATTGTAGGCGGTAATCGCCAGCGGCCAGTTGCCCAGGGCTTGATGGTTTTGTTTCAAAAAGCGCGCCGCCGCTCTGGTCGATTCCAGCGGGTCTATCCTCTCGTCCAGCGACGGGCCGATGCGCAGGAACTTTCTCCCGGTCCTGGGCATGAACTGCCACATCCCCAAAGCTCCCGCTCTGGAGCGGGCGCGGATATCGAACGACGATTCCACCAACGGCAGGTAGGCAAGCTCCAGGGGCAGCCCCTCTTCGAGCAAGATCCGCTGCATCTGGTCCAGGTACCTGCGCGACAGTTTGAGGCCCGAGGCGAAGCGTTCCTTGACTCCCCGCTGCGACCGCACCCTTTTTTCATTTGCCGGAAGGCCCTGCTCTCGCCCTATCCTTTCCCGCTCTTTTTCGAGCCACCGCCGCGACGCGTTGTTCTCGCCTGCCTCCACCACCTGGTAAATTTTCATGGGCTGCAGAGGGTCATGAAAGATCAGCTCCGAGGCCCCATAGCGGGTAAACACGACTTTCCAGAACTCCACCGCCTCCTCCAGCCCCGGAAGCAACGGCAGCGGATTTTCATCGGCGCGGGCGGGCCCGCCTTCGAGAGGGGTAAAAAACGACGCCGCCAGGGAAAGAACCAGCGCGCCAAAGGTGCGTGAAAGAAAAGCCATAAGACGAGATAAAAATTGACGCATTGTAGCAAAAAAGCTATTCTCCTGTCAAAATTCTTCCGCACGGATGAAATTCAAGCCTCTCTCCCTCTTCCTCTCCCTGTGGGCGGGCGCCTCTTTGACGGCCTGCCTCCCCTCCCCCCGGCCCGATCGACCGCATGGCTATCTGGTCGTCGCTCTGGAGAGCCATCCCACTCATCTCGATCCTCGCTATGCCACGGACGCCGACTCCGTCCGCGTTTCGGCGCTGGTATTCAACTCGCTGCTGCGGCCCGACGCGCACTCGCGCTTCCAGCCGGAGCTTGCGGAAAGCTGGCAGTTGGTCGACTCGACCACCTACCTGTTTCGCCTGAGGAAAGACGTCACCTTCCACGACGGCAGACCCCTGACTGCGGCAGATGTGCGATACACCTACGAATCCGCGCTCGATCCGGCCGGCCGCTCGCCCTGGCGGGGCCCGCTGCAAACGGTCAAGGCGGTCGAGCCCGTCGGCGCCTATGGGATTCGCTTCCGCCTGCGGGCGCCCCATGCCGCCTTCCCGGAGAGCGCCACCCTGGGCATTGTCCCCGCGGGCGCCCCTGCCCCTGCAAGCGTAGGCCAGAACCGGCTGATCGGATCAGGGCCTTTCTCTGTCGAGGAGCTTGCGCCGGGCGAAAGAGTCGTTTTGAAAGCGAACCGCTCCTACTGGCAAGGCCGCCCCTCGCTTGCCGGGTTGGTCTTCAAGACCATCCCCGACGCCATTGTTCGCGCTCTCGAATTCAAGAAGGGCACAGTGGATTTTATCCAGAACGATATCGAGCCGGACATGCTGCCGTGGCTCAAAGGCAACACCGATGCCTCGGTAACGACGCGTCAAGGGAGCACCTTCCAGTACCTCGGCATGAACCTGGATCACCCGGTTTTAAAAATCCCCGAGGTGCGCCGGGCGATCGCGCACGCCATCGATCGCAAAGCGATCGTCCGCCACCTCTTGAAGGGGTTGGCCGCGCCCGCGACCGGCCTGCTCGCGCCTGAGCACTGGGCTTACGAGCCCTCTGTACCGGGTTTTCCGCACGATCCGGAACAGGCAAAGACCTTGCTGGATAGCGCGGGCTTTCCGGATCCGGACGGCGACGGGCCGTTGCCCCGTTTCAAGCTCTCGTACAAGACGACGACTCTGGACCTGCGCCGGAGAATCGCCGAGGCCTTCAAGGAACAGCTCGGCCGGGTGGGAATCGAGCTGGAGGTGCGCACCTACGAATGGGGCACTTTTTACGGCGACATTCGCAAAGGAAACTTCCATCTTTATTCGCTCGCCTGGGTCGGCGCCATCGACCCGGACGTCTATTTCTCGCTTTTCCATTCGCAGAGCTTTCCGCCCCAGGGCAACAACCGGGGCCGCTATCGCAATGCCGAGCTCGACCGGCTGCTCGAATCGGGGAGGAGGCGTCTCGATCTCGAAGAGCGACGGCAGATATACAGCCGGGTGCAAAAGACGCTCGCGCTCGAGCTCCCGATCATTCCCCTGTGGTGGGTAAAGAACGTGGTGGTGATGAAGCCCGGCATCGAAGGTTTTGTTCCTTATCCGGACGGCCACCTGATCTCGCTGAAAAAGGTCTCTCTCTCAACCGGCCGGTCATCGTGAAACGTTATCTGTCTCAGCGCCTGCTGCTGTTTTTTCCCACTCTGCTGGGCTCTCTCACGCTGGTCTTTTTCCTCGTCCATCTCATCCCCGGGGATCCGGTCGAGGTCATGCTGGGAGAGACCGTAAGCAGCGCGGACAAAGAAGGACTGCGCCGGGCTATGGGCCTGGATCTGCCCATCGGGACGCAGTACCTCCGTTTTCTCCAGGCCCTGGCCCAGGGCGATCTCGGCCGCTCTCTCTACCAGCAGGGCGGCGTCGCCGAGCTGGTTTTCAGCCGCCTCCCGGCGACGATCGAGCTTACTCTCAGCGCCATGGGAGTCGCGCTCCTCATCGCCTTTCCCCTGGGGATCCTCGCTGCGGTCAAGAAAAACCGCTGGGCGGACCGGGGCGCCCTGCTTTTTTCGCTACTGGGTCTCGCCATGCCCAATTTCTGGCTGGGTCCGCTTCTGATGATCGTTTTCTCTATCGGGCTGGGCTGGCTGCCGGTCAGCGGGCGAGGCGGGCCGCAACACCTCATCCTCCCCTCGTTCACGCTCGGCATGGTCATGGCCTCTATTCTGATCCGGATGATCCGCTCCAGCCTTCTGGAAGCCATCAACGAAGACTATATCCGCACCGCCCGCGCCAAGGGAGTGAGCGAGCGGAAAATCTGGCTGAAGCATGCGCTGCGCAATTCTCTTCTGCCTGTCATTACCATTTTGGGACTCCAGTTCGGCGCCCTGCTGGCGGGCTCTATCATTACGGAGACCATCTTCGCCTGGCCGGGGATCGGGCGTCTTACCATCCAGGCGATCCAGACCCGGGACTATCCGCTGGCTCAGGGGTGCATCCTGGTCATCTCCACGTCTTATCTCGTGGTGAACCTCTTGACCGACATTCTCTATCGCCTGGTGGATCCGCGGGTGAGCTATGGGGGATAAACTGTTGCTGCGCGCCGGCGTCTTTATCCTCGCCGCGCTGCTCGGCCTGGCCGCGCTTGCGCCCGTGATCGCGCCCCACAGTCCGACCGAGCAGGACCTGGAGCAGGACCTCCTCCCCTCCTCCGGAGAACACCTTTTGGGAACCGACAAACTGGGACGGGACATTCTGAGCCGGATTCTATACGGCGCCCGCATCTCGGCCCTGGTGGGGACAAGCACGGTGGCGCTCTCCGTGCTGATCGGCATTACGATCGGCTCTCTATCGGGCTACTTCGGCGGTTGGTTGGACCATCTGCTCATGCGCGTCGTCGACGTCCTGATGGCCTTTCCGGGCATTCTTCTGGCGATAGCGTTCACGGCGGTTTTGGGCCCCGGCCTGGACCATGTCATTCTGGCGCTCTGTCTCATCGGCTGGACGGGCTACGCCCGGCTGGTGCGGGCGGAGATACTGGCGATCCGGGAGAGAGAATTCATCCAGGCCGCCCAGGCCCTGGGCGGCAGCCCGGGGCGGGTTATCTTTGTGCACATGCTGCCGAATCTGCTCCCCGCCCTCCTGATTCAGGCCACCTTCGGCGTGGCGGCGGCAATTATCGCGGAAGGGAGCCTGAGCTTTTTAGGGTTGGGCGCGCAGCCACCTACGCCCTCATGGGGCTCCATGCTGAACGAGGGAAGACAGTTCCTCCTCGTCGCGCCCCACTTAACCACCTTCCCCGGTCTCGCTATTATGCTGACTGTCCTGGGGCTCAATCTCGTCGGCGATGGGTTGAGGGACCGGCTGGAGAAAAAAGGGAAATAGAAGCTGCTAGGGTCACTGCGAGAGGCCAGGTCTCTCTTTGAGGCTCTCGGCTTCGGAAACCTGGCCTTTGATCCTTTCCTTCAGATATCCTTTCTGTTAGCATTGGTGCCGTAAAACAGGAGCATGAAGGTCACCCGCTATGCCTATCTTCTGACCTTGAATGACCGGAAGCGGCATGAACATGTTACCGAACAGGGGAGTGTGGTCCAGTTCATGGTGCAGTATGAGACCTACATCGAGGGGGAATGGCTCCCGCTCATCCGCTACGATACGACCCATGGCTTTCCTCACGTCGACAGAGTCCGTGCTGATGGCATGGTGGAGAAGATTCCCCTACTTACTGAGGATTTAGCGGAGGCGTTGACTTTCGCCGATCAGGACATTGATGAGAACTGGGAGCGCTATAAGGAAGCGTACCTAAAGGAGCGGAAATAATGACGGCACAAGAGTTGTTCACCAAGAATCTGAAGCTCTCCACGGAGTTCGACCTCTACCTTCTGGAGCATCCCGATGTGGCCGAGCAGATCCCGGAGAACGCCTT
>Ga0155283_1070_pt2 | contig 10778 bp, 15 predicted proteins | sample RifCSPhighO2_02_FD_106251 | JGI IMG/M metagenome (GOLD analysis project Ga0155283, IMG submission 106251) | Deltaproteobacteria bacterium RIFCSPHIGHO2_02_FULL_60_17 | reverse complement strand
CGTTGCCGATCACGACCAGCTCCGGACGCTCTCTCAGATGCTCGCCGCTGAAGCCCTGGAGCACCGGGATCCGCAATCCCGCGAGGTAGGTGCTCATCGGCGGATAGACGTGCTGGTCCGATCCGGTTACCCGATAGCCCTGAGACTGGAGCAGGCCGGCCAGAGAGGCCATCCCTACGCCGCAGATCGCGATCAGGTGGATGTGACCGCCGCGCGCCGGGAGATCACTCATGGAAAAGGGTCTTCATGATCAGGTCGTGAACGTACGGCCGGAAGGCTTTGATCTTGTCGTTGTTGCGCGACGGATGGATGCGGTTGCTTAGAAGAACGATGTGGCAATCCTTTTCCATATCCCACCAGACCGATGTGCCGGTGAAGCCCAGGTGGCCGACCGAGTTCGGGGAAAAATGGCTGCCGCTGGCGGAGCTCTCGGGCGACGGGGTATCCCAGCCCAAGGTATAGGTAGAGCCTTTGACCGTTTCATCACGGGCCAAAAATTCCTTGACCACAGGGGCCGGCAGGAACGGGTCCTCGCCGCGGCAGCAGCGCTTGAGACGGGTCAGGAGAAGATGGATATCCCGGGTCGAGGAGAAGAGTCCGGCGTGGCCGGCGACCCCGCCCATCGCGTAGGCGTTGTCGTCATGCACCTCGCCGCAGAGCACCTTCTTGCGCCAGGGACACTGCTCCGTCGGCGCGATCATCTCCGCCACCGGCTGAAGACGGCGGGTGCGCAGCAGCGTGAGATCGACGAAGGAGGTGGAGCGGAGCCCCATCGGCTTGAAGACCTTGTCCTGGCAGTAGCGGTCCAAAGTCCAGCCGGTAACCTCTTCGATCACTTCGCCCAGCAGCATGAATCCCAGATCGCTGTAGAGGCTCTGCGTCCCGGGTGGGCCCAGGGATTTTTCTCGATGGATCAGTTCAAAGACGTAGCTCTTCGCCGCTCGGCTCACAACGAAGTTGATCTTCCCGTCCCTCTCCCCTTTGACGATGTCCTCGTAATAGGGCTTCCACGCCGGCAGCCCGGAGCAATGCGCCAGCAGATGGCGGAAGGTCACATGGGTCTTGCCGAAGACGCCGAAATTGGGAAAAAAACGGGTTACCCGATCCTCGAGCCGGATCTTCTTCTCCCGCACGAGCAGCATCGTGGCAATGGTCGTCGCCAGAGGTTTGGTGAGAGAGGCGAGATCGAAAATGGTCTCGAGCTGCATGGGGCTCTTCTCCGGAACCAGCGAGCGATGGCCGAAGGCGCGCTCAAAAACAACCTCATCCCCCTTGCCGACCAACACCACCGCCCCGGGAAATACGCCCTGCGCGACAGCCTCTTTAAAGGCCTCTTCCACCGGATGAAAAATCATCGCAGCACCTTGGAAACCCTACGCCAGAGGCGACTCCAAAAGGGCAAGGCTTCCCGCCTTGCCGTCCAATGCCATCTTCACCCCGAAGGGGAGGAGCAGGTTTTCCTCTCCGTGCCCGGCCTCGAGACCCGTAATCACCGGATACGGGGCATGGCCCAGCAGCTCCCGGATGATGTCCCGCAAATCCCGATCTCCGTCGCCTTCACAATTGGTAAAACTGCCGAAGACCAGGCCGGCAACCCGCTCCAACTTGCCCGCCAGCTGGAGATGCGTGAGCATGCGCTCGAGCCGATACGGCTTCTCTCCGATGTCCTCGAGAAAGAGGATCTTCCCGGCGGTCTCGATCTCGTACGGAGTCCCGAGCGTGGTAACCACAATCGAGAGGCAGCCTCCCACCATCTCGGCCTCGGCGTATCCGGGCCGAAACGCTTCTGTTGCCTGAAGTTTCCAGCTGCGCTTTTTCCCTTCCAGGGTCCCCCAGAAAAATTCCTCACTGCGACCGGCGATTCCCCGAGCCAGATCCATCGCAACCATCGGGCCGTGAAAAGTTACCAGCCCGCAGCGCTGAAGCAGCCAGTTGAGGAGAATGGTCACGTCGCTGTAGCCGACAAAGATCTTCGGATGGCGCCGGACCATCCGGGTGTCCAGGAACGGCAGCAGCTGGACGGAGCCGAAGCCGCCGCGGGCGCAAAAAATCGCCGCGATGTCCTCGCGCTGGAAAAATCCCTCCAGCGCCTTGGCCCTGTTTTCCGCCGCTCCCGCGAAATAACCCTTGCGATCGAGAATCCCCTGGGCCAGCTCGATGCCGAAGCCGGCTCGCTTCAAGGCCTCCACGCCGGTCGCAAGCTGCTCGTCCTGGACCGACCCGGCGGGGGCAACGACGCCTATCTTTTCGCCCCTTTTCAGGGGAAGGGGCTTGAGCGGTTCCAACCGGTTCCTCCACAGCCTGGATTGAGCAAGCCAGAACCCAAGTTTCCAGGCCTGTGGAAAACTTCCGCGCAGCGCCCGGCTTCGGCCAGGCCAGGAGAATCCTTGAGCTATGGCATCTTCTCAAAAAAGCCGCAGCGGCACAAGCATCTTTTGACTTCCCGGCAAGATCCCGGCCCTCCTGACGGCCCTTTTCCCGGTTGACATCACCCGGCAACCCCAGTAATAAATATCCGAGACCCCCACAGTCTCTGCCGGGATTTTTCACAGGGTCTGACCGGATTTATCCACAGTTTTTTCCACAGCAATGAAAGTCAGGACCGAACAAATCGAAAAACTCACGGATCGGCTGATGAAAAGCTACCAGGCCAAGGGGCTGATCGCCTTGAAGGCCGACGAGGCCAGGGTCAGGGCGAAGATAAAAGAGGTCCTGGCGCGTAATTTTCACGAGGAAGAGGAGATCGACGAGGAGGCGCGCGCGATGCTCGCCTCTCACGCCGGCGAGGTCAAGGAGATGGATCACTATAAGATGTTCCAACTGATCAAGCAGAAGCTGGCGCAAAAGAGAGGTTTCATTCTATGACCCATTCGACCAGCTCAGGGTCACGGTGAGGGAGATCGAACCGTGAGCCGGCTTTCGGAGAGCCGCATATCCCATATCGCCCATCTCATCGTGGACGGCCTCTGGAAAGGGGACCTGGCGGATTTCCCGAACGAGGCCCGCGCCCTGGCGGAGACCAAGTCGATTGTGGCGGAATTTTTCAATCTGGAAGATCGCGTGGACGAAGTCGTGCGGCAAAAAATCCAATCCCTTTCCCGGTCCGTGCCGCCCGGGAGCCGGGAGTGGGATATCCTCTACCGGAAGTACCTCGAGGAGGAGCTTAAAAAGCACAAAAACTGATCTGGGTCCCTTGCTTTTGTCCTTAAGCTGTAATAGGAAACTCCTATCGGTGCTCGCCCTTTGAGAGTCCTTACGGCCTCTTGACAGTTCAGCACTCGTGCTTAGATTGATAGCCACGCTTCGTTTGTTTTTGGCGTAGGTGCGGCTTATCGAAGTATTTATCTTTAATTTCACTAACTTAGAGATAACAATCTGGAAGGAGGATGGAAGTGAAGATTAGACCTTTGCAGGATCGGGTCATTGTTAAGAGGATCGAGGAAGAAGAAAAAACCAAGGGAGGAATCATCATTCCTGACACGGCGAAGGAAAAACCTCAGGAGGGACGGATCGTCGCGGTCGGGAAGGGAAAGGTTAATGAGAACGGCAAGATTACTCCCCTGGACGTGAAGGTGAACGATCGGATTCTCTTCGGAAAATATTCTGGGTCCGAGATCAATATTGACGGAGAGGAACATCTGATCATGCGTGAAGAAGACATACTCGGAGTGATTGAAAAATAACTTGATGAAAAATAATTAGGAGGAAAAAGATGGGAGCCAAGATAGTAAAATTTGATCAAGACGCAAGGGAGGCGATCCTCAAGGGGGTCAATCTCCTGGCGGACGCGGTGACTGTTACCCTGGGACCGAAGGGACGCAATGTCGTGCTGGATAAGTCCTTCGGGGCGCCGAACGTAACAAAAGACGGGGTCACGGTAGCCAAGGAGATCGAGCTCGAGGACAAGTTTGAGAACATGGGAGCCCAGATGGTGAAGGAGGTCGCCAGCAAGACCTCTGATGTCGCCGGGGACGGCACCACGACAGCTACAGTCTTGGCCCGCCAGATCTTCGCTGAGGGCGTCAAGATGGTGGTGGCCGGCCATGACCCGATGTCTCTGAAGCGAGGAATTGACAAGGCAGTCGCGGCGGTGACCGAGGAGCTTAAGAATCTATCCAAACCCACTAAAGACCCGAAGGAGATCGCTCAGGTGGGAACGATCGCTGCCAACAACGATTCGACGATCGGCGACGTCATCGCAGAGGCGATGAATAAGGTCGGGAAGGAAGGCGTGATCACCGTAGAAGAGGCCAAAGGCCTGGAGACGACGCTGGAGGTGGTGGAAGGGATGCAGTTTGACCGCGGTTACCTCTCCCCTTACTTCGTCACCGATCCGGAACGGATGGAATGCGTCATTCAGGACGCCTACATCCTGCTGAACGAGAAAAAGATCAGCACCATGAAAGATCTCCTGCCTATCCTTGAGCAGATCGCCAAGACCGGCAAGCCCTTCCTCATCATCGCAGAGGACGTGGAGGGAGAAGCGCTGGCGACACTGGTAGTGAACAAGATCCGCGGCACGCTTCACTGTGTGGCGGTAAAGGCGCCGGGCTTCGGCGACCGCAGAAAGGCGATGCTGGAAGACATTGGTATTCTTACCGGCGGAAAGGTCATTGCCGAAGAGCTCGGCATCAAGCTGGAAAACATCACGTTGCATGATCTCGGCCGGGCGAAGCGGATCGTGGTGGACAAGGATAACACAACTATCGTCGACGGGGCCGGTAAAAAGGCCGATCTCGAAGGACGGATCAAACAGATCCGGGCCCAGATCGACGAGACCACTTCGGATTACGACCGTGAGAAGCTGCAGGAGCGGCTTGCCAAGCTTATCGGGGGCGTCGCTGTGATCAACGTCGGCGCGGCCACCGAGGTGGAGATGAAAGAGAAGAAGGCCCGTGTCGAGGATGCCCTGCACGCCACCCGCGCCGCCGTGGAAGAAGGCATCGTGCCGGGCGGTGGAGTGGCCCTGCTTCGGGCCTCGACCGCGCTCGAAAAACTGAAGGTCTCCGAGGATGAGCGCTGGGGCGTGAACATCATCCGGCGCGTGCTCGAAGAGCCGCTTCGCAGGATCGCCATGAACGCGGGCGTCGAAGGCGCCATCGCCCTGCAAAAGGTGAAAGAGGGCAAGGGGCCCTTCGGCTTCAATGCCGCAACGGAGGAATACGAGGATTTGATGAAGGCGGGCATCATCGACCCCACAAAGGTGGTGCGGACTGCTCTTCAGAACGCCGCATCAGTGGCCGGGCTTATGCTGACCACCGAAGCGATGATCGCGGATAAACCCGAAGATAAATCAGCCATGCCACAGATGCCGCCGGGCGGCGGCATGGGCGGTATGGGCGGCATGATGTAAATTTCTTGCATGATCGTTCCGGCCCGCCGGCTTAAGCCGGCGGGCCGGGATTTTCCCCTCCTTGACAAAACAAGTATTACTTATTATCCTCCTGAATTGGTTTTTCCCTGAAAATATAATAGCTTAGCCTACTCTCGGAGATGTTCGAAACCTTAACCGATAAACTGGATCTGACCTTTAAAAAGCTTAGAGGTCAAGGAAAAATCAGTGAAAGGAACATCGAAGAGGCCCTGCGCGAAGTTCGCCTGGCGCTGCTCGAGGCCGATGTCCACTTCCAGGCGGTCAAGAGCTTCCTCGAGTCGGTAAAATCTCAGGCCCTCGGCCGGGAAGTCCTGGGGAGTCTCACCCCGGACCAGCAGTTCATCAAGATCGTCAGAGAAGAGATGATCGCTCTCCTGGGCGGGGAGCATCAGGATCTCGATTTGCGGGCCGCGCCGCCCGTCGTTGTCATGCTGGTCGGACTGCAGGGATCGGGCAAGACTACGACGCTCGCCAAGCTCGCCCTCTATCTCGAGAAAGAGAAAAAGAGAAAACCCTATCTGGTCCCGGCGGACATCTACCGTCCGGCGGCCATAGAGCAGCTCGGGATTCTCGGCCGCGAGCTCAACCTGCCGGTGCACGACTCCAAACCCGAGGAGCCACCCCTGCGGATCTGCCGGGAGGCGCTGGAGGAAGCCAAGAGACAGCTCTGCGACCTGGTCCTGCTCGACACGGCGGGAAGACTGCACATCGACGAGGAGTTGATGCAGGAGCTCAAGTCGATCAAGGAGTCGTTGAAACCCCACCACATCCTGCTAATCGCGGATGCCATGACCGGACAGGACGCCGTGAATCAGGCCCGCGGATTCAACGAGTGGCTCGATCTTACCGGAATTATTCTCACAAAAATGGACGGGGACGCCCGCGGAGGCGCCGCCCTCTCCATGCGGGAGATCGTTCGCAAGCCGATCCTGTTCTCCGGAATCGGCGAGAAACTGGACGCCCTGGAGCCTTTTTACCCGGACCGCCTGGCCTCGAGGATCCTGGGAATGGGCGATGTCCTCTCGCTGATCGAAAAGGCCGGGCACGCCTACGAACAAAAAGAGATCGAGCGACTGGAAAATATCGCCAAGAAGAACCAGTTCACCCTGGAGGATTTTCAGGCGCAGCTTCAACAGATCAAGAAGATGGGCTCGATAGGGGATCTGCTGGATCTTGTCCCCGGAGCCAGGAAGCTCACCCAAAAAGCGGATTTGAGCCAGGCGGAAAAGGAGCTCAAGCGGGTGGAGGCGATCATCAACTCCATGACGATCGAGGAGCGGCGCAATCCGGCCGTCTTGAACGGAAGCCGGCGGCGCCGGATCGCCCAGGGGAGCGGCACCACCGTGACAGACATCAATCGTTTGATCAAGCAATTTCTGGAAATGAAAAAGGTTATGCAGCGATTCAACAAGCTCGGCGCCCGGGCCCTATTCAACCGCGCGCCCAATCTCTTCCACTAGACGAGGACCAAACATTATGAGCGTAAAGATACGCCTGAGCAGACACGGAACAAAGAAAAAGCCGTTCTACCGGATCGTGGTGAGCGACTCGCGCTCGCCGAGAGACGGAAAATTCATCGAACAGGTCGGCACCTACAATCCCAAGGCCGCCTCCGGCGCGGTAAAAATCGACCGTGAGAAGGTGGAAAAATGGCTGAAACAGGGGGCCCGGCCGAGCCAGACCGTCTCCGAATTGATCAAGAAAAGTTTGAAACCTTGATTACAGGCCGGTCAAAGAGGTAGCCTCCTTCATGAAAGAACTGGTTCAATACCTGGCAAGATCCTTGGTTAACAATCCCGATGCCGTCGAGGTCAAGGAGACCCAAGGAGAGACCGCCTCGGTCTTGGAGCTGAAAGTGGCGAAGGAGGACCTCGGACGCATCATTGGGAAACAGGGGAGAACGGCAAAATCGATTCGCACGATCTTGAACGCGGCCGCCTCGAAGGCAAACCGCAAGGTCGTTCTCGAGATCGTCGAAGAGAGATAGCCGGCCGGGTTCGCAAAAAAGTGTCCGAACGGCTGGTACCGTTAGGTGAAATCGTCTCCACCCATGGCATCGACGGGTGGTTGAAGCTAAAAGTATACAACCCTCAGACCACCGCCCTATCCGCAAACCAAAATATCTTCCTCGAGAAGGGTGGAATCTGTTCTCCCCACCGGCTGCAGGAGGCAAAGTTCCACCGGCGACAACTGCTGCTGCGGCTCAGGGGGATCGACGGGATCAACGAGGCCGAGCCGTGGGTCGGCTCGGTGGTCTCCATCGCCGAGGAGACGCTCCAAACCTTAGGCCCAGGAGAGTATTATCACTACCAGGTGATCGGGTTTGACGTGGTCGACATCCAGGGGAATTGGCTCGGCGTGGTGACCCGCCTCTGGCCCAACCCGGGAGGCGACCTCTACGTGGTGACCGGAGAGCATAAGGAGCATCTCATCCCCGCGGTAAAGGAGATCGTCGAGAAGATCGACTTTGCCGGCGGTAAGATGATCATCAATCCCCCTGCGGGGCTTTTGGAGCTATAAGAACTCTAATTTGCGCGCTGACAGCGTTAAGCCGCGTTACTTCTTCTTTGCTTCGACCGCGCCCCTGAAGGTATTTTGCACCAGCGGTTTGGCATCAGCCTGCGGCACGTGGCACACCGTGCATTGATGCCGCGCCGGGGACACCTCCGTAAGCCTCTTGCCGTCACGGTCCTTGAAGTGGCTGTCGCCCACTTTCGGCGCGTTTACATACTTGTAGTTTGCCGGTCCATGGCAGGCGAGGCACGGGTTTCCCTCCAGCGTGATCGCGTCGAGATTCTCGACCGTGTGCGGAATCAATGGCGGCTGCCCGCTGAAAGTGCGCGCGATCGGTTTCTGGCCGCCGGGGTGCTTGCCGACATAGGGCTTGTCCTCGGGCGCCTGGTCCATGTCAACCGTGCCAGCGCCGCGCAGCGTCTGCACCTTGGGCGCGGCCTGCTGTGCCGACGCGGGCTGCCACAGCGCCAGCGCCAGTGTTGCCAGAAGAATCGTGGTGGACTTGTTCATAAGCGACTCCTTTACGTTAGGACGCTTCAGCGGCTGTTGCGTTGCCGGACGCCGCCTGCCGCGGGGCGCCGGCCAGCGGTTTGCGGCGATTGGAAAAACGCGCGCCGAAGGTGAAGACGTTTTTCGAGCAGACGTCGATGCAACGGCCGCAGTTGGTGCAATGGGGCGACAGGATCACCGGGCCGATGCCGTCGTCCGCGCCCTTGAGCGCGGGCTTGATCACCAGCGGTTCGGGACACACGGCGTAACAATCGGCGCAATCGTCGCATTGTTCGCGCCGCACGGCGACGATGCGCAGCGGGCTGAATCTGCCCACCGCGCTGTAGAAGGCCCCGACCGGGCACAGATGCCCGCACCACGCGCGTTCGGCAACGAACAGATCGAGCAGGAACACCGCAAGGATGACGGTCCAGCCAGCGCCGATACCGAAAATGACGCCCCGGTGCAGCATCGAGACCGGGTTGACCAGCTCCCAGGCAATGGAGCCGGTGATCAAAGCGAGCGCCAGCGTCATGGCGAGGATCCAGTAGCGTGTTGAGCGCGAGATTCTTGCGCCGCCGCGCACGCCGAGCCGTGCGCGCAGCCAATGCGCCGCATCGGTCACGACGTTGACCGGGCATACCCACGCGCAGTAGGTGCGGCCGCCGACCACGAGATATGCGATCAGAATGACTGCCGCGCCGATCAGCGCGTTGCGCTCGGGGCTGTGCCCTGCCACCAGCGATTGCAACAGCACATACGGATCGGCAAGCGGCAGCACGCCGAGGGTCAGGCTGTAGTTGAGGTTGCCTTTAACGATCCAGTAGCCGAGCCAGGGGCCGGCGAGGAACAGGGCGAGCACCGCGAGCTGCGTGGCGCGGCGCGCGAGCAGCCACTGGTGCGCCGCGGGCCAGCCCTTGACGCGGATCGCCTCGGCGCCGATGGCCTGTTTCATTTCGTGGTCTCCGGCATGCGGTCGGGCAGGTCAATGACGCCCTCGATGAGCGGTTTGCCCGCCTTCCTCTGCTCTTCCCAGCCGAGGCGGTAGTGCCCGGCAAGCTCGCCTTTCGCCAGATGGCGCGGCAGCACCCGGATCGCCGCGGTCTCCAGTACGCATGCGTGTTCGCATTTGCCGCAGCCCGTGCACTGGTCAGAGTGCACGGTCGGAATGAACATGGCATGCTGGCCGCGCGGGTTGTGCTGCTGCTCGAGCGTGATCGCCTTGTCGATGAGCGGGCACACCCGATAGCAGACATCGCAGCGCAGGCCGAGGAAATTGAGGCAGGTTTCGTGATCGACCAGCACCGCGAGGCCCATGCGCGCCCGGTTGATGTCGGTGAGCTTAGGGTCGAGCGCGCCGGTCGGACAGGCTTTCACGCACGGGATGTCCTCGCACATCTCGCACGGGCCGCTGCGCGCCACGAAATAGGGCGTGCCGGTCGCGGTGTCCTGCCCCAGTTTGGCGAGATCGAGGATGTGATAAGGGCAGTCGCGCACGCACATCCCGCAGCGGATGCAGGCGCTGAGAAACTCTGGCCCGCCGCGCGCGCCCGGCGGGCGGATTGCCTCCGGCGGCAACGCCTTGGCCTGCCTGGTGTAGAGCGCGAGCCCTACGCCGAGCAGCGTCACGCCGCCCGCGGTCCTCGCGGCGTCAAACAGAAATTGCCGCCGCGTCGCCGCCCTGATTTTGCCTTTGCCTTCCTTACTCCTCACGCTTTTACTACTTTCACCGCACATTTCTTGAAGTCGGTCTGTTTCGAGATCGGGCAGGTGGCGTCAAGCGTGACCTTGTTGATGAGCCGCGACTCGTCGAACCAGGGCACGAACACCAGCCCGACCGGCGGCTTGTTGCGGCCGCGGGTCTCGACCCGGGTCTGGATCTCGCCGCGCCGGGAGATCACCTTCACCACATCGCCCCGCTTCAGGCCGCGGGCCTCGGCGTCCTTCGGATTCATGAACACCCATGCATCCGGCACCGCCCTGTACAGCTCGGGCACGCGGCGCGTCATCGACCCGGAGTGCCAGTGCTCCAGCACGCGGCCGGTGGCGAGCCACAGATCGTAGTCCTTATCAGGCGATTCGGCCGGCGGCTGGTAAGGCAGGGCGAAGATGACCGCCTTGCCGTCCGGCTTGCCGTAGAATTTCACGCCTTCACCCTTCTTCACGTACGGGTCGTAGCCCTCGCGGAAGCGCCACAGCGTTTCCTTGCCGTCGACCACCGGCCAGCGCAGGCCGCGCGCCTTGTGGTACAGTTCGAAGGGCGCGAGGTCGTGCCCCTTGCCGCGGCCGAATCTGGCGTACTCCTCGAACAGGCCTTTCTGCGCGTAGAAGCCGAAGTGCTTCGACTCATCGTTCTCGAATCCTTTCTGCACCTCCTTGAGCGGATACTTGTTGACTTCGC
>Ga0155283_1095_pt1 | contig 10876 bp, 9 predicted proteins | sample RifCSPhighO2_02_FD_106251 | JGI IMG/M metagenome (GOLD analysis project Ga0155283, IMG submission 106251) | Deltaproteobacteria bacterium RIFCSPHIGHO2_02_FULL_60_17 | reverse complement strand
GGCAGAAAGGCTGGCACCGTCTTCAGGACCTGGAAGCGCGCTCTTGCCGCACCGTCTTACGGATTTGCTCTACGGTTTCCGTTTTGAGCGGCGCGACGGCTTTGCGCGGAACGGCAACCAGAAGGCGACCCCTCCGCTCTAGCTTGACCGATAAGGGGGCGGGCGTAATCGCGATCCTTCCATTTTCCCAGCGCACGTCCAGCGGCAGTCCCGGCTTCAGCCCGGCCTCCCGCCGAATCTCCTTGGGAATAACCAACCTTCCCGCGTTATCGATGGTCGCTTTCATGGCATGAAATATACCATCATTTTTGCCACGTCTCAAGCCAACAGAGGGGCTCAGAGCTAACTCCATGCCGCTCCTGACCAGCAGCGGTGGGCCGGTCGGCCCTGTTGCTTTATGGCCGTGGGCCGGATAGAAAATAGGCTATCCCGTAAAGAATTAAGGAGAGGGCAATGGCACAGAAGTCCTTGAATAGCTTCGGCACGGCGGCGACGCTGAAAGTCGGCGATCAGACCTACAAGATCCACCGATTGGACAAGCTGGAGAAGGCGGGGTTCAAGACCGTCTCACGGCTTCCGGTGTCGCTCAAAATCCTTCTGGAGAATCTCCTGCGCTGCGAGGATAACCGCCACGTGACCAGGGCGGACATCGAGACGCTGGCGGGATGGAATCCGAGGGAAAAGAAAGAGAAAGAGATCGCCTTCATGCCGGCCCGGGTCCTGACCCAGGATCTCACCGGCGTGCCTGCCGTGGTGGATCTCGCCGTGATGCGCGAGGCGATGAAGCGTCTGGGCGGCGACGCGAAAAAGATCAACCCGCTCGTGCCCGTCGATCTCGTCATCGACCACTCGGTGCAAGTGGACACCTTCGGCTCGGCAAAGGCCTTTCATCAAAACTCGGAGATCGAGTTCCAGCGCAACGTCGAGCGGTACGCTTGCCTTCGCTGGGGACAAAAGGCCTTCAGCAATTTCAAAGTCGTGCCCCCGGACACCGGCATCTGCCATCAGGTGAATCTGGAATACCTGGGTCAGGTGGTCTTCCGGGCGAAGGCGGACAAAACGACGCTGGCTTATCCGGACACGCTGGTCGGCATGGATTCCCACACGACAATGATCAACGGCCTGGGCGTGCTCGGCTGGGGCGTGGGCGGCATCGAGGCCGAGGCGGCGCTGCTCGGCCAGCCGATCATCATGCTCATCCCCGACGTCATCGGCTTCAAGCTTCATGGCAGGCTGCGCGAGGGCGCCACGGCGACGGACCTTGTCCTCACCGTGGTCCAGATGCTGCGCAAAAAAGGCGTGGTGGAAAAATTCGTCGAGTTTTACGGCGCGGGGCTTTCGAGTCTCAGCATCGCCGACCGCGCCACCATCGGCAATATGGCGCCGGAGTACGGGGCAACCATCGGCTTCTTCCCCGTGGATGATGAGACGCTCAGATACCTCAGGCTCACGGGACGAAGCCCCAGGCTGATCAAGCTGGTGGAGGCCTACTCCAAGAAGCAGGGCCTTTTCCGCACCGACGCCTCTCCGGATCCGGTCTTCACCGACACCCTGGAGCTCGACCTCGACGCTGTGGAGCCGAGCCTGGCGGGACCGAGAAGACCCCAGGACCGCGTCCCGCTCACGCAAGCAAAGGCCTCTTTCCGGGAGGCGCTGCCGGGCCTGATAAAGAGCGGGACACCGGATCAAACCGTTTCTGTCCAATTGAACGGCGACCGCGCCACGCTCGGCCACGGCGCGGTGGTCATCTCGGCGATCACGAGCTGCACGAACACTTCCAATCCTTCTGTCTTGATCGGCGCGGGCCTGCTCGCAAGGAACGCCGTCAAAAAGGGACTCAAGGCCAAGCCGTGGGTGAAAACCAGCTTGGCCCCGGGCTCGAAGGTCGTGACGGACTATTTGAAGGACAGCAGGCTCATGCCGTATTTGGAAAAACTCGGCTTCTATCTCGTCGGCTACGGCTGCACCACCTGCCTCGGCAATAGCGGTCCGCTTCCGGAGCGCGTCTCCGCCGCGATCCAAGAAGGGGATCTGGTCGCCGTGGCGGTTCTCTCCGGCAACCGGAATTTCGAGGGACGGATCCATCCGCAGGTGCGGGCCAACTATCTCGCCTCTCCGCCCCTGGTCGTTGCCTACGCCCTGGCGGGCCGGATGGACATCGATCTATACAAAGAACCGCTGGGCAACGACCAGAAAGGAAATCCGGTCTATTTAAAGGATATCTGGCCGGCGCCCGAGGAGGTGCGCGAGCAGATTCGCAAGTCGGTCAAGGCCGCCATGTTCAAAAAGGAATACGGCGAGGTCTTCGAGGGCGACAGGCGCTGGCAGAAGATGCCCACTCCGGAAGGGGAGCTGTTCGCCTGGGACGCCGATTCGACCTATGTGCGCGAGGCGCCGTACTTCAAAAATATGGGCAAGACTCCGACGGCGCTGAAAGACGTGGCCGGCGCGCGGGCCCTGGCGGTTCTCGGCGACTCGATCACCACCGATCATATCTCTCCCGTCGGCTCCATCGAGAAGAACGGGCCGGCGGCCCGGTATCTCACCGAGCACGGCGTCGAGCCCAAGGACTTCAACCAGTACGGCGCGCGGCGCGGCAACCATGAAGTGATGGTGCGCGGCACGTTCGCGAACGTGCGCCTCAAAAACCATTTAGCGCCCGGCACCGAGGGCGGCTGGACGGTGCATCTACCGGACAAAAAGCAGATGTCGATCTACGACGCCGCCATGCAGTACCAGAAAGAGGGCATTCCCCTCGTCGTCATCGCCGGTAAGGAATACGGCACCGGCTCCTCACGCGACTGGGCGGCCAAAGGGCCAAGGCTGTTGGGCATCAGGGCGGCCATCGCGGAGAGCTACGAGCGCATTCACCGCAGCAACCTGATCGGGATGGGCATCGTGCCGCTGCAGTTCAAAGCCGGTGAGAGCCTCAAGTCTCTCGGTCTGACCGGATTCGAGACCTACGACATCACCGGGATCTCCGACGGGCTCACCCTGAGGAAGGAGCTCACCGTGAAGGCGAAAAGCGACGACGGCAGCGTAAAGGAATTCAAGACGATCTGCCGGATCGACACGCCTGCGGAGCTCGATTACTACCGCCACGGCGGAATTCTCGAGTACGTGCTGCGGCAGCTCCTTCAGAAGTAGCGATTCCTGCCCGGGCTCAAGCCGAAAAAACAAAACGGGCCCCCTCCTGTAGGGGGAGGCCCGTTTCTGGCGCGCTTTGCGCCGAACTTAATTTAGAATTTTCTGCTGCCCGCCCGTCCACTGGGCCCATCGCGCCTTGTGCGACGGTGGCCGGCAATCCCCACCGAAGTAAAGCCTCCGTTTTCTTGGTCGTCGAGGCGACCGTCGTGCCTTCAGGCACTCTAGTTGAGGCTACTTCGCGCCACCCGCCGCCGATGAAGCGCCGCCCGCGGACCGCGGGCTATCTTGGCCAGGCGGAGTTTCCTCTTCCATAGCCACCTCCTTTTTGTGGAAGGCTATGTTTGACTCTATGGACTTGGAACGGGCCTTTGTCAAGAGGCAATTTTCGTCTTTTCCTTCTCAATCGGCGCCGTGCCGATCCAATGGCCGATATCCACGACGATCCCCTCCGGTCCGCGGAACTTCGCCTCGTAGTGCGCGGCGCTGCCCAGCTCGATGGTGGCGATTTTCTTCGCCCCCTGGGCTTCGAGGGTTTTGCCCGCGACCGCGTCATCCTCAACCGTGAAACCGATGTGATCGATGCCGGGCCGGACCGGCTCTCCGTCCGGAGAAGTGATCCGGATCGGCAGGACGGTGATGTTGATGCTGCCGTCGGAGAGGTCGATCGCCTGGTTTTTCCGCCGCTGGGTAATCGTCATCCCGAGGGCGTTGACAAAAAAGTCCGCCATCCCCTCGACGTCCGCCGCCCTGTAGGCGATGTGTCGAATTTTCGCCATCTTCTCGCTCCTTTCGTTACTTGCCGCCGTAAACCCTGTCAAAGAATCCTTCGCTCTCGAGATTCTTGAGCCAGCTCGAGTCGATCAACTCCTCGGCTCTGAGGGATGCGACTTTAGGATTTCTCTCCCCGACGTACTTGATAACGGTCTTCGTTCCCTCCACAGTGGGATAAGGCTTTCGGTCCAATTCTTCCAGGGCCTCCAGATAGAAGTCTTCAGCCTCGTCCGCGCTGCGCAACCTCAAGTTCCTGGCGATCACTTCTTTTACCGCCTGTTTGTTTTCCCTGTTGAACGTGTAGGCATACCCCTCGACGATCGCGCGCGTGAGGCTTTCCCCAACCTTGGATCGGCTTGAGACGAAATCTCTTTTCGCGGCAAGCACGGTATTCTGGTAAGGGATCTTGGCTCGGCTCAAGTTGAGGAGCGGCGTGTATCCTTTGCCGACCATGACCTTGGTGGCGACTCGCTGCAGCATAGCGGCATCCAACGCCTTGGCCTCCAGGGCCGCCATCCGCTCGGGATCCAACCCGGTTTGAAGAAGGATGACGTTGTCCCGCTTAAGATTGAGACCCAGATGTTCCAGCGCGATCAGGGCAGAGGTATGTGAGGAGCCTCCGAAACGGGCCGTGCCGAGCCTCTTGCCTTTGAGATCCGCCCCCTTCTTTATGTTTGGCTGGCCCACCAGCGTGAACGGCGAGGTATTGCTGATGCCCAGGAATAGGACGATTTTCTCCCCTCCGGCAATCAAGCTAACCAGCGAGGCCGGCGCGGCCGCCGCGACCTGGATCTCCCCGGCGGCGAGCATCTGGGTCGCCAGCGTGCCCCCGCTTACAAAGATCAACTGGACGTCGAGCCCGTACTTGTCAAATATCTTTTTATCCCTGGCCACCCACAGGGGGGTATTGTGCGGCGTTGCCGTGGAGACGGCGATTCGAACCTGCTGCGGCCTCGCCGTTTGCGCCTGAAGAGAGCCGGCGGTCACAAGAGCCGAAAGAAATGCTACGATCGCGATCCGTCTCCATTTAGTCAGCATCCTGCCCCTCCTCTAACTTCTCCGACCAGAAAAAGACGCATCCTCGAGGGCCAGCCAGGGCTGCGTGCTCGGTGTTGCCCGGGATGACCAGCCTGTCGCCGGCCCGGCAGTCGAACCTCTGCCCTTTCACGGTCACCTCCATGCTTCCCTGCAAAAAGACCAGGAGCTTGGTTTCGGGATGGCGGTGCGGCTCGTAGGCCCGCCCCGGAGGGTCCTCGATGCAGACAGGGTCGTATCCCTCCCGGCGCACCTCCCCGGCGATCCTCTCTTTGTCGAGCGTCTTGTAAAACTTCGGCTGGTACATCGGTTTTGGTTATTCGCGTATTTGTTATTAGTGTATTCGTTCCTGGCGTATGCGATTGACGAGTAACCATTAACGAGCAACCACTATACTTTTCAACCTTTTCTCCAGCGCGGAACTTTCCTGCGGTTCGGTATGCCGTCGCCCAGCAGAGTCCTTCCACCCAACGGAAATTTCTTCGGCGGGATCGCGCCCATGACGAGAAACACCACGTCCCGCCTGGAGTCATTGCCGATGGCCCGATAGGCCTGCGGCGAGACGCGCATGATCGTCCCCTCCGGCATCGCATGGCGCCGGCCGTCGAGCATGATGCTCCCGGTTCCCTTGAGGGCGATAAAGACCTCCTCCTGCACCCGGTGACGGTGAACATAGCCGGCCCCGTCGCCGGGCCGGTACCGGACAAAGCTGAACCCCACCCCCTTGCAACCCATCAGCCGGGAGAGGAACTCCTTCTCCTTTACTTTGCCGAGCGGCATGAATAACTTCGCATACCGAGCCTTTGCCATGGAGCCTCCCGACGCCGAGAATTTTGTTGACCTTTGCCCCCGTAACGGAAGAAAATAGCCCCGTAAGAGGTCAAAAGCAAACAGATCTCATGTTTTACCGTTACCGCTTCGAATCGGAAATCTATGACACGCTCAGCCGCATCCCTTTGCACGTGCGTCTGAAGCTCGACGTGACCGGCGTCAAGATCTCTCTGAAAGGCTGGCTGGCCTTCGGCCTGGAGGAAAGAGCGGTCCTCTGCCATCTGCCGGTGGAGAGCGACGAGGAAAGAAAAGCCTTCTCTTCCTATCTCGATTTTCTTTCACGCCGGTACTTCGGCGCAGGGGCCTCCGTCGTCGCTCCCGTAGCCAGCCCGCCGTGGGAGGATTTGAGCCGGATACCGAGTTCCGTGATGGAGCAAAGCCGGGACAAAGAACCAACCGTAACACTCCACGAGTGGGCGGGATGGGACCTGTACCAGCGCTATGCCCTCTGCAAGCTGTCGGTTTCAAAAAACGAGCCCGAGCAGTTTTTCGCGGCGCTGCGCGAATTCCGTGAAAGAAGCGGCGATCGTCCTTGACGGAAGCGGCCCTCGCCTGCGCTGTTTTTTGGGTGGTATCCCGGTTGCGCCGTGTGATATGGCTTGGCCCGCTGTCGCGCAACAACGCATTTAGCAGGGTGTTGAAAACTCATGTTTTCAGCCTGCATAAGCGCCGGCCCGGGGGGCTATCGAAGGGCCGATGCGTCAGTCGAGGAGTATCAAGCGTGTCTTCGGTTCAGCGTAGCACAGGTCTATCGCATCGGACCTGAGAGAGCTTCTCGGGCCGGCTGACGGCAGATGGGCCTTTTTCAGCAGGCTGTAGATGGCTAACTTAAAATCCAACGATACCAGGCTCTCCCGCGTCATGCCGTTCGGCATGGGCCAGGTAAAGCCGCACCACTTCCGCGAGATGGCCGCAGTCGTCTGGGAGAACAAGACCGAGCTGCGCTACGCCTGGGACATCCTGCGCCGCGGCGTCTGCGACGGCTGCTCGCTCGGCCCTTACGGCCTGCGCGACGATGTCATGGAGGGAATCCATCTCTGCATGAGCCGGCTGAAGCTCCTCCAGCTCAACACCATGCGCGAGCTCAAAGCTTCGGCGCTGGGCGATGCGAACCGGCTCCAGCATGTAGGACAGGAAAGGCTCCGCTCTTTGGGCAGGCTCCCCTTCCCCTTTGTCCGGCGCAAGGGAGATAAGGGTTTTACCCGCGTTTCCTGGGAGGAGGCGGCCGGGCTCGCGGCTCAAGCGATCCGCAGCAGCGCGCCGCAGCGCATGGGTTTTTTCACCACCTCCAGGGGGCTCACCAACGAGGTCTACTATGTCTTCCAAAAGCTCGCCCGGACACTGGGGACCAACAACGTAGACCTCTGCTCGCGCCTGTGCCATGCGGCCAGCGTCTACGGGCTGAAGGCCACTTTGGGGGTGGCCGCGCCGACCTGCTCGCTCGCCGATTTTATCGGCACCGATCTGCTCGTTATCTTCGGCTCGGACCTCGCCAACAATCAACCGGTGACCACCAAGTACATGTACTACGCCAAGAAGAAGGGCACCCGCATCCTGGTGGTCAATCCGATGCGGGAATACGGCCTGGAGCGCTACTGGATTCCTTCAGTGCTGCCGAGCGCGCTCTTCGGCACCAAGCTCATGGATGATTTTTTCCAGGTGCGCGTGGGCGGCGATATCGCCTTCATCAACGGGGTCCTCAAGGCGCTGATCGCCATGAATCGCCTGGACAAGGAGTTTGTCGCGGGCCGCACGCGCGGCCACGAAGAGCTCGAGGCCGCCCTGGACCAGCAGCCTTGGGAGATGCTGGAGGAGCGCTCGGGCCTTCCCCGCCTGGAGATGGAGCGCTTCGCGCAGATCTACGGCCTCGCCCGCACCGCGGTCTTCGTCTACAGCATGGGTCTCACCCAGCACGAATTCGGCGTGGATAACGTCAAGGCGATCGTCAACCTCGCCCTCGCCCGCGGCATGCTGGGAAGGGAGAAATGCGGCATCATGCCGATCCGCGGCCACAGCGGCGTGCAGGGAGGCGGGGAATGCGGCTCCGAGCCGGACAGGTTTCCCGGCAGCTTCCAGGTCAACGAGGAGAACGCCCGTCGCTTCTCCAATCTATGGCGCCACCCGCTTACCTCCACGCCAGGGCTGAGGGTGCCCGAGATGATCGAGGCCGCGCACAAGGGAGAGATGGAGCTGCTCTACTCCATCGGCGGAAATCTCCTGGAGACGATGCCGGATCGAAGGTTCGTGGCGAGCGCCCTGGCGCAGGTGGAGGTGCGGATCCATCAGGACATCGTCCTTAACAGCTCGATGCTGATCGATCCCGCGGGGCTGGTCATCCTCCTTCCCGCTGAGACCCGCTACGAGCAGCGCAGCGGCGGCACCACCACCAGCACGGAGCGGAGAATACGCTTCACGCCGGAGATCCCCGGCCACCGGATCGGCGAGACGCGTCCGGAGTGGGAGATCCCGTGCCTCATCGGGCGCAAGGCGATGCCCAACGGCGACCGCCTCTTTCCCTACCAGGACACGCAGGGCATCCGCGAGGAGATGAGCCGGGTGATGCCGATGTACCAGGGGGTCGAGAAGCTCACGAAGGAGGGCGACTCGCTCCAATGGGGCGGCCCTTATCTCTTCAAGGGCGGCAATTTCCCCGCCATGCCCGAGGGGCGCGCCCTTTTCAGCGCGCTCGCGCCGCCGGACCGCAGGGCCGCGGAAGGCCGTTTCTGCCTCACCACCAGGCGGGGAAAACAATTCAACAGCATGACCTTTGGCTCCACCGATCGCCTCATGGGAAGCAAGACCAGAGAGGCGATCTTTATCTCCCCGGAAGATGCCGAGCGGCTAAGCCTCGATGACGGGGACCGGGTGCTCGTGCGCTCTCAGGTGGGCGAGATGGCCGGAACCATTCAAATCGCGCCGGTAAAGCCCGGCACTCTGCAGGCCTACTGGCCCGAGGCCAATGTCCTCATCGGCCGCCGCACCGATCCCCTCTCCGGCGAGCCGGACTACAACGCGGAAGTGGAGCTGGAGAAAATATCACGCTAAGGAAAGCCAGTCGTATTCTCTTGGCGGCCTCGCTGTTCGTCCTCCTCGTTGTCCCAAACAGCTTGGCCGGTGCCGCATTGCAGAACCAGCCGCCGGCGCCAAGGACGGTGTCGAGTGAGGTTCGCGCCGCCTGCGATGGGGCGTTTGCAATTGCCGCGAAGACCCCCGGCGTCTCGATCCAACGACGTACCGGCACCTTCAGCGACGAGACGCTTCGAGAGCCGGTCTTCGGATGTGGATTGGCGATTTCGGGATCTTTCGCCCGGTCACAGGCGACTGGCGACGCGGCGTTGCGCCTGCGTCAGGATTTTTCCGCTCGCGCGTGGGAGGAGATGCCGGCGTACAGCGCTGACGGAACGGACGGGACGTCGTTCGCGTTTCGCAAGGGGGGAGTGGCGTGCCTGGTTCGAGGCACATGGGACGGCGGGGCCGCCGACGATCCCAAGATCCCCGCCGCGGATTGGTACAAGGTTGCAGCGTTTTGTACAAGTCCAGAATTCCCAGAGAACAGGTCGCCGTAAGTGCGCCGCAACGGCTGCCTAACCAACGATATATGGAGCCGGCCTGCTCTGGCTCGCGGCCGCGCGCGGCTCATTCGCGATCGGGAGGAAAAGGGGACATTCTACTTTTTGGGCCTAACCACAGTGCTTTAGACCGACCGCTAAGAACGCCGGCGGAGCGTAAGCGTTATACGGGCGACCGGGCGCTTTGCAACTTGGGCGGCAAGGTGTAAAATATGCTGCAATGAAAGAGGGAGCGGCTGTGACCTTTAAGGTTGAGCTCGAACAAGAGGAAGACGGGCGTTGGATCGCTGAAGTAATGAATTTGCCAGGGATCCTTGCCTATGGGAAGACGCCTGAAGAGGCCCAGGCAAAGGTTCAAGCTCTTGCCCTTCGTGTTGTCGCAGATCGTCTCGAGCATGGCGAAGCTGGTCCTGACCTTGTCAGCATCTCCTTTGCGGCCGCATGAGTCAGTGGCCGAGCACTCGTGCAAGACGTGTCTTAGCAGCGCTTCTTCGGATCGGCTGGACAATTAAGCGCCAGACTGGTTCTCACCGAACGCTTTCCCGCCCCGGCTGGCCAGACTTTGTATTCGCCTTTCACGATGACGATGAACTTGGTCCTCGGATGCTCGCGCGAATAGCCAAGCACACGGGACTGAGACCAGAGGACTTGTAGACTATAAACATAGTGTCGGAGATCAGTGTGATCAGGAAGAACAGCAAAGATCTTTACGGTATCATCGCAGCCTTGGCTTTGGCCCTCTTCTCCTGCTCGCCGCCCCTTGCGATCGGGGCGGAGCCGAAGCGGACGATCCAGACCGTCCCCGGGATGCCTCCCGTCGTGGACCCAAACAATCTCTACAGCGAGACCCGGCCCGATAAGCTGAGCCCGGCCGTCGCCAAGCACCTTTCGCGCGTCTACGTGCCGAGCCGGCAGTCGAACGACGTAACCGTCATCGATCCGGCGACCTTCAAAGTCGTCGATCGCTTCAAGGTGGGCGTGAACCCCCAGCACGTCGTCCCCTCCTGGGATCTTAAAACGCTCTGGGTGAACAACAACGCCGAAGGCAGGCCCGACGGCAGCCTGACCCCTATCGACCCGATGACCGGCAAGCCGGGAAAGACGATCTCCGTCGACGATCCTTACAACATGTACTTCACCCCGGACGGCGGCGCAGCCATCATCGTCGCCGAAGCGCTGAAACGGCTTGATTTCCGCGACCCGCAAACCATGGCTCTCAAGAGTTCCGTGGAAACCCCCAAGTGCCCCGGGATCAATCACGGCGACTTCTCGATCGACGGCCGTTACGCGATCTTCACCTGCGAATACTCGGGGACCCTGGTCAAAGTAAACCTGGTGGAAAAAAAGGTCGCCGGCTATCTCAAGCTTTCCAAAGGCAGGATGCCTCAGGATGTCCGCGTTGCGCCGGACGGCAAACTCTTCTACGTCGCCGACATGAAAGCCGACGGCCTGTTCCTGGTCGACGGCGACAAGTTCGTTGAGGTCGGCTTTATCAAGACCGGGGTGGGCGCCCACTGGCTATA
>Ga0155283_1011_pt1 | contig 11063 bp, 4 predicted proteins | sample RifCSPhighO2_02_FD_106251 | JGI IMG/M metagenome (GOLD analysis project Ga0155283, IMG submission 106251) | Deltaproteobacteria bacterium RIFCSPHIGHO2_02_FULL_60_17 | reverse complement strand
GTCAGATGATTATCTGGCGTTTTCAAACAGCGCCTTGACGAAGGCGACAGGGTCGAAGGGTTGGAGGTCCTCCACCTCCTCGCCGACGCCGATGTACTGAACCGGCACGCCCAGCTCCTCCTGGATGCCGATGATCACGCCGCCCTTGGCGGTCCCGTCGAGCTTGGTCAGCGCGATTCCGGTGATGGCCATCGCCTCCTTGAAGACCCGCGCCTGCTGCAGGGCGTTCTGGCCGGTAGTGGCGTCGAGAACCAAAAGGGTCTCGTGTGGCGCCCCTTCCTGTTCCTTGGCGGTGACGCGGCGGATTTTCTTCAGCTCCTCGACCAAATGGACTTTGGTATGGAGTCTTCCTGCGGTGTCGATCAATACGACGTCCGCTTGACGTTTCTTGGCCGCATGGAGAGCGTCGAAGACGACCGCGGATGGGTCCGCCCCCGGTTTATGCTTTACCACCTCGGCTCCGGCCCTCTGCCCCCACACCTCCAATTGCTCTATGGCGGCGGCGCGGAAGGTATCCGCGGCGGCGAGCAGGACCTTTTTGCCTGATTGCCGGTACTGCGCGGCCAGTTTGCCGATGGTCGTGGTTTTCCCGACCCCGTTGACGCCGAGGAAGATGACCACCCAGGGGGATGCCGGGGGCGCGGTCGGCGCGCTCGTTTTCGCGGATGCCGTGAGCAGGCTTACAATCTCCTGCTGCAAACAGGCGGAGAGACTCCTGGCGGCCTCATCGTTTCCCTTGGGAGCCTGCCGCCTGACCGCCTCGATCAGCCTCCCGGTCCCTTTGACTCCCACGTCGGCAGACAGCAGGATCTCTTCCACGGAGGCGAGCGCCTCCTCGTCCCAGCGCCGCCCCTGGAAAACCTGCTCCAATCTTTGCACCCAGCCTTGACGGGTTTTTGCCAGGCCAGTTTTTAAGCGCTGAAAAAAAGAACTACTCTCCATAGAACAAACCCTTACCATTTCTCAGCCCGGTCAAAAAGAGTCGCTCGGGGACTCGCCTCGCTCATCGAAAGCAATATAGTTGTGGTTAATCCGAACCTGCACGACTGGTGCTTTCGACTCGCTCGGCAAGCCCCCTCGCTTTTGGGGGTGGAACGCCTCGCTCCTTTTCAGCCCGGTCAAAAAGGTCCCAGATACGAGGCGCGCGAAGAGCCGGCGAGCGGAGGCGTACGTAAGTAGTACGTTGGAGGGAGACGATCGAGCGCAACGAAGTAGATGGGCCTTTTTCAGCGGGCTGCTAGGACATTCGCACGGAGACGACCTTGGACACCCCCGGCTCCGCCATGGTGATGCCGTAGAGCACCTCGGCCGCCTGCATGGTCCTCTTGTTGTGAGTGATGAGGATGAACTGGGAGGTCTGGCTCATCTCTTTGATCATCTCGTTGAAGCGGTCGAGGTTGGCGTCGTCGAGGGGAGCGTCCACTTCGTCGAGGAAGCAGAAGGGGCTCGGCTTGGTGAGAAAGATGGCGAAGAGCAGGCTCACGGCGGTCAGAGCCTTTTCTCCGCCTGAGAGCAGCGTGATCGACTGCAGCTTCTTGCCCGGCGGCTGGGCGATGATGTCGACCCCGGTCTCGAGGTAGTCGTTCTCGTCGGTCAGGACCAGGCGCGCCTTGCCGCCGCGGAACAGGCGCGGGAAGATCTCTTCGAAGCGCCGGTTGATTTCCTCGAAGCTCTCCTTGAAGCGGAGCCGGCAGATGCGGTTGAGCTTGACGATGGTGCGCTGGAGATCGGCCATCGACTGCTCCAGATCCTGCTTTTGCTGGCTCAAGAACTGGTAGCGGCTGTTGAGCTCTTCGAATTCGCCGATGGCGGCGAGATTGACCTCGCCCATCCGCTCCAGCCGTTCTCTCAGCTCCTCGATCTCGGCCGAAAGCTCCTCCTCGGAAGCTCCGGCCGGCTCCTCGCTGACCGTCTCCCTGAGATCGAGATCGTATTTTTCCCTGATATTTTCAAACAGGTGCTGCAGGTTGAGCCTTTTTTCCGACAGCAGCAGCTGGAACTGGTTTTTCTCCTCCTGGGACTCCTGCACCGAGGGGCGGATCCCCTTTACCGCCTCGTCAAGCTCGGACAGCCGCCGCGAGACCTCGCGGTATTTCCGGCGCTCGCCTTCCAGCCTTTCTTCCAGAGCCGCCAGCGCCTTTGTGCCTTCCGCCACCGACGTCTCGGCTGAGCGGGACGCCTCCGCCAGCTGCTCGATCTTTTGACGCATCTGGGCGATCTCGGTTTCGCGGGCGCCTATTTGCTCGGAGAGCTCGCGCTGGAGTCGCAGCCGGTTTTCCAGGTTGAGGTGAGCGTTTTCCTTTCTTTCGCCCAACGCCGCGCCGCGGATCCTCGACTCGGTGACCTCTCTTTCCAGCTGCTCGGAGCCCTTCGCCAGCCGGACCGACAGCTCCTGTCTTTCAGCGAGATTTTTCTGCCGCCCGGTTTGTCTCTGGAGCAGCGCGGCCATTTCCGCCTGACATTGTTCGATCTCTCGCCCTAACGAGCGCGCGGCTGCCGATAACTCGTCCTCCTCCTGCTGCAGCATGCGGAGAGCGGCCTCCAGCCGCTCCACTTCCTGGTCCGACTGGGCCAGCTCGTGCTCCGAGCGGATTTTATCCACGGCGAGACGGTGGCCTTCCTCTATGAGGGCGGCCCGCCGCGCCTCGGTCCGTTCCATCTCGCCCCTCAGCTCCTCCGCCTTTTTCTGTTCGCCGGCCAGCTCCACTTCCAGCCCCGCCAGGACCGCTTCCAGTTCTTTCATGAGCCGTCTCTGGGCAAGCAGACTGCCTTCGAGGCCGTTCAGGCTGCCGCCGCTCACCACCCCCATGGAGTCGATCACCTCGCCCTCCGGAGTGACCAGCGTGCAGACAAAACCATTTCGGTTCCACAGCCTCAGCCCGGACTTGAGATCCCGGACCATGACCACGTCCCCCAACAGGTATTCGGCGACTTCCTTGTAGCCGTCTTTCACAGCGACGACGTTCAGCAGCGGCGCGACCACCTCCGGCTCGGTCAACGGGAGAGGACGGCGCTCCATCCTCGACAACTGGCGCGGGATGAAGCTCCCCCGGCCGGAAGATTCGCGCTTCAAATACTCGATGGCCTCGATGCCCTCGTCGTGGCCCCGTACGATGACGTACTGGAGCCGGTCTCCCAACACCGCCGTCAACGCCTTCTCGTAGCTCTCCGGCGCCTCGATCACCTCGGCGACGAGCCCATGGACCCCTTCGAAGGCGGCCTCCCTCTGCCGCTTGAGCATAATGGTCCGCACGCCCTCGTGGTAGCCTTCGTAATTTTTCTGCAAGGCCTCGAGCGAGACGAGACGGGAGCGGGTGTCGTTCAGCCGTTCCTTCAAGGCCGCTATCTTGAGATCCTGTCCTTCCTGGATCTTGCTCCACTTCTCCAGGGCGCCCGCCGCCTCGCCGGCTTCGCGCTCGATCTCACCGGCGCGCCGCACGGCGCCTTCGAGGGCGGATTTTCGTTCCCCCTGCTTTTCCCGCCAGCCCTCCAGGGCGCGGGCCGCTTGAGATTTCTCGTTGCGGTTTCTGGCGCGCTCCCGCTCGGTTTCGCCGCGCTGTTTTTCTTTCAGCACGGCTTCGTTCTTCAGGTGGGATCCCTGGTTCGCGGCGCCGATGAGGGCTTCTTTTTCCCGCTCCACCTCGCTCTGGAGATCGCGCATCCGGAGCTTGATTTTTTCCAGCTCCTTTTCCTTGTCCTTGAGATAGGTCTCCTCGAAGAGGGAGAGCTGGACGAACTCCTCCTGGGCCTTCTGCAGCCCTTCTATCTCAACGGCGAGCGAGCGGAGCTTCTCGCGCAGTTGGAGCCGCTCGGACTCGCCCTTTTGCATGGCGTCGTCCAGTCCGGCGCGGTCCCTCTTGTAGAATTCGATGCGCTGCTGCACCCCCTGGAGCCGGACCTTGTTTTGATAAACCGCTTCCTGTTGCAGGCCGATCTCCTTCTCGGCTTCCAGAAGGGCGAGCTTGGTCCTTTCTACTTCCGCCTCCTTGGAGTGGAGCGAAGCTGCGAGCTCGGCCAGGCGGTCCTCCACCGCCTTTAGCTTGGCCTCATGCGCGGCGATCCCCTCCTCGAGCCCTTTGCGCTGCCGGGCCGCCCAGACCAGCTCTTTTTCCTTGAGATCTTTCTTTAAGCTCCGGTATCGCTCCGCCTTCTTCGCCTGCAGCTCCATGCTGCGGATCTGTCTCTCGATCTCGCGCACGATATCGCTGACGCGCAGGAGATTTTGCTGCGTCCGCTCAAGTTTTCGCTCCGCGACCAGCTTGCGGCTCTTGTACTTGCTCGTGCCGGCGGCCTCCTCGATGAAGGATCTGCGCTCTTCGGGCTTGGCGTTGACCAGCTCGTCGACCCGGCCCTGCTCCACGATGGAGTAGGCCTTGTTGCCGACCCCGGTGCCGAGGAAGAGCTCGATGACATCTTTGAGGCGGCAGGTGATCTTGTTGATGGAATATTCCGACTCGCCCGAGCGGAAGAGCCTGCGCGTGACCATGATCTCGCTGAAGCCGTTGTACTCCGCGGGCCCCCGCCCATCCTCGTTGTCGAAGACCAGGGAGGCCTCGGCCATGCCGGTCGGCTGGAGGCTTTCGCTGCCGTTGAAGATCACGTCCTCCATGAGGTGGCCGCGCAAATGGCGCGCGCTTTGCTCTCCCATGACCCATCTGAGAGCGTCGACGACGTTCGACTTGCCGCAGCCATTGGGGCCGACGATGGAGGTGATTCCGGGGGTGAAGTCTAAAAGCGTCCTTTGGGCAAAGGACTTAAACCCCACCAGTTCAAGGCGTTTCAGGCGCATGCCAAGAGCAGATCTCTAGAAAAGCGTGATTTATACAACACTATTTCACAAGCGCGGCGGGGAGTCAAGGAGAAATTACAATATGAGGGATGTCCGGCGGAACCTACCACAATATGTTGGGTGCCGGGCAGGAATAGAACTATTTTTCTAAAAGCTCCGTATTCCAATAGGATACGTCCACTGTATTCAGAAAGGGGAGCCACTCGCGATAGCGGGAGAGGTTGAATGTCTCCTGCATGAAAGGGGTCCATTTCGGCTTATACGGTCTCCTGAGAAGGTTTATGCCCGCCTCGTGCGGCGTCCGTCCGCCTTTTTGGCGGTTGCATTCCTGGCAGGAGCAGACCACGTTTTCCCAGATGGAAGTTCCCCCCTTGGAGCGAGGTATGACATGGTCCAGATTCAGGTCGTGGCGCGGCAGTCTTCTGCCGCAGTACTGGCAGGTGCATTTGTCTCTGGCGTAGATATTGTAACGGCTGAAACGGACCTGACGCTTGGGCACGCGGTCATAGCCTACCAGCAGGATCACTCTGGGGACCCTTATCACCCGGTTGACCAATCCCACCGATTCATCGCGCATGGACACGGAGAGGTCGCTCCAGCTGTCGAAGTCGAAAGTTTGATATTGGTCGTTTACCGCCCTGGCGATTCCCTGGTAGAGCAGGGTGAAGGCCCGGCGAACCGACGTGACATGTATGGGAAGGTAGGAGCGATTGAGGATCAGGACCTTGGTGTTCAGGATCGAGTAGGTCGGCACTGTAACAGTGTAGTTCATAGCATCCCTTGCGGAACTATAACGGCTTTTTATTGTAGCCAGAAAAACTACTCTAACATATCGTTGCAGTTAGGCAAAGTCAACCCGATTCGGGACCGCAAAATCTCTTTTAAAGCCCTTGATATAGTCATGGAATTAGACTATAAATAATCTGCTTTTGTATTCGGTTTGCGACCCTGACGGATCTCCAATGCTGAGGAGAGATCCCCCCCTGGCCCCCCTAAACGAACCCAGATTTCAGAAACAGAGATCATGAAGCAGGATATCTTTATCAACTGCACGCCTCAAGAAAGCCGCATCGCCATCGTCGAAGACGGCTCTCTGGCCGACTTCCTGGTCGAGAGAAAGCAGGAAAGAGGGGTGGCCGGGAACGTTTACAAGGGCAAAGTCGCCCGCGTCCTTCCCGGAATGCAGGCCGCTTTCGTCGACATCGGCCTGGACAAAGCGGCCTTCATCCATGTTTCGGATTTCTCCACGGTGCCCGAGGCAAGCCCGTCGACGACCGAGGACGAGATCATTTTCGAGCGGCCCAAGCCGGTCCAGCATCGGCGTCTCCCGATAGAGCGGCAGCTCAGCCGCGGGCAGGAGATACTGGTGCAGGTCGCCAAGGATCCCATCGGCATGAAAGGGGCGCGGCTGACATCCCACATTTCGCTGCCGGGGCGCTACCTGGTCTTTATGCCGACGACTAGCCACGTCGGGATCTCGCGCCGGATCGAGGACGACAAGGAGCGCAAGCGGCTGAAGGAGATCGCGCTTTCTCTCCTGACCGACGAGGGGGGGTTCATACTGCGCACGGCGAGCGAAGAGCGCAGCAAGCGGGAGATTCAAAACGATCTGGGATTTCTCACCAAGCTGTGGGGCAGGATTCAAAACAAGGCCGAGGGGGCGGCTGCCCCCGTGCCCATCCACCAGGATCTCGATCTCATCGCCCGCACCATACGGGACTTTTTCACCACGGAAACCCACCAGGTCGTGATCGATCAGATGAAGGAATACCGGCGCATTCTCGATTTCGTCGGGCACTTTATGCCTCGCTTGAAGTCGAAGATCGCGCTCTACACGCAGGCAGAGCCGATCATGGACTACTATGGGGTCGAGGAAAAAATCACCAAGGCCCTGGAGCGCAAAGTATGGCTCCACTCCGGGGGTTACATCACCATAGAGCGGACCGAGGCGTTGACGGCGATCGACGTGAATACCGGCCGCTTCGTGGGCAAGAGGAATCAGGAGGAGACCATCCTCAAGACCAATCTCGAAGCGGCGCCGGAGATCGTCCGCCAGCTGCGTCTGAGGAATGTCGGCGGCATCATCATCATCGACTTCATCGATATGGAGAAAGAGGGCAACCGGAAAAAGGTCTACGAGGCCTTGAAAGAGGCGATCAAGAAGGACAAGGCCCGAACGAATATTCTCAAGATATCCGAGCTGGGCCTGGTGGAGATGACGCGCCAGAGGACTAGGGAGAGCCTGGAAAACATGCTGCTGGGCCCCTGTCCCTACTGCGAAGGGCGGGGCCGGATCAAATCCCATATCACCGTGGCCTACGAGATTCTCAGGGCGATCAAGAGGGAAAAGACTCACCTGGAAGACGGCAAGAGAATCGTGGTGCGTCTCCATCCAGAGGTCGCGAACTTCCTCTACGACGAGGAAAGCCGCGGCCTGGACCACCTGGAGCGGGAGATCAATCACAAGATCATCATCAAGGCCGCTGAGAACCTGCACCATGACCAGTACGAGATCTCGACGATCTAGTCGGCTGGTCGCCATCAGCACCTCTTAGCACCTGCGGCGTGGAAGCGCGCGGTGCTTTCTAAGGCGATAGCCATGGGCGACGCTGGAAAACAATTTCATCAGCTCCTTGGGCGGAGAATTCTCCTCATGGACGGGGCTATGGGGACGATGATTCAGGCCCTGAAGTGCGACGAGAAGGATTTCCGCGGCGCGCGCTTCGCGGACCACCATCGGCCGCTCAAGGGGTGCAATGACCTCCTCTCGATGACGCAGCCCGAGGCCGTGGCGGAGATACACGAGAAGTATCTGGAGGCGGGCGCGGATATCATCGAGACCAACACCTTCAACGCCAACGCTATCTCCCTGTCCGACTATGGTCTGGAGGAAGAGGCCTACGGCATCAACGTCGCCGCCGCCGGGCTGGCCCGGCGCGCCGTGGAGCGCATCCAGAGGAAGACGCCCGAAGGGCCCCGCTTCGTCGCGGGCTCGATGGGCCCGACCAATCGAACCGCCTCTCTCTCCCCCGACGTCAGCAACCCGGCCTACCGGGCCGTGACCTTCGACCGGCTCGTCCAGGCCTATTACGACCAGGCGCGGGGGCTGGTGGACGGGGGAGTCGATCTGCTCCTGCCCGAGACCACCTTCGACACGCTGAATCTGAAGGCCTGCCTCTTTGCCCTCACGAAGCTGTTCGAGGAGCGCGGAGTTCGCCTGCCGATTCTGGCCTCGGTGACGATTACCGACCGGAGCGGACGCACCCTTTCGGGCCAGACACTGGAGGCCTTTCTCACCTCGGTCGCGCATGCGCCGCTGGCGGCCGTGGGAATCAATTGCGCCTTCGGGCCGCACCAGATGACGCCTTTTGTCGAGGAGCTTGCCCGGCTTTCCCACCTTCCTACGTTCGCTTATCCCAATGCCGGTCTGCCCAACGAGTTCGGCGCCTACGACATGACGCCTGACGAGATGGCCGGGGCGCTCGGCGAGTGGACGAAAGAAGGCTGGCTCAACTCGGTCGGCGGCTGCTGCGGCACGACCCCGGAGCACATCCGGGCCATCGCCGAGGCGGTCGGCCAGGCGCGCCCGCGCGCGCCCGGCGAGCGCGACGGCTTTACCCACTTGAGCGGGCTGGAGAGGCTCACGATCCGTCCGGATTCCAATTTCATTATGATCGGGGAGCGCACCAACGTGGCGGGCTCGCGCAAGTTCGCGCGGCTCGTCCGGGAGGAAAAGTACGAGGAGGCCCTGGTGGTGGCCCGGGAGCAGATCGAGGGCGGCGCCAATATCATCGACGTGAACATGGACGAGGCGATGCTGGATTCGGCCCAGGCGATGGCGACGTTTCTCAACTACATCGCGGCCGAGCCGGAGATCGCCCGCGTCCCGATCATGATCGACAGCTCGAACTTCGACGTCATCGAGGCGGGGCTCAAATGCGTGCAGGGGAGGTCCGTCGTGAACTCCATCTCGCTCAAGGAGGGCGAGGAGGAATTCAGGCGGCGCGCCCGCCTGATCCAGCGTTACGGGGCGGCCGTGGTGGTCATGGCCTTCGACGAGGAGGGGCAGGCGACCTCGATCGAGCGCCGGCTGGCGATCTGCGAGAGGGCGCACCGGATCCTCACCGAGGAGATCGGCTTTGACGAGAGCGACATCATCTTCGACACCAACATCCTCATCGTGGCCACCGGGATCGAGGAGCACAACGACTACGGGGTCAACTTTATAGAGGCGGCGAGGCGGCTCAAGACCCTCTTCCCGCGCTGTCACATCTCCGGCGGGGTCAGCAATATCTCGTTTTCCTTTCGCGGCAATGACGCGGTCCGCGAGGCGATGCACGCCGCCTTTCTTTACCACGCGATTCAGGCCGGCATGGATATGGGAATCGTCAACGCGGGGCAGCTGGCCGTCTACGAGGAGATCCCGCAGGATCTCCTGGATCGGGTCGAAGATGTACTTTTCAACCGCCGTCCCGACGCCACCGAGCGGCTGCTCGAATTCGCCGAACAGGTGAAGGGGAGTAAAAGGGCGGTGGAACAAGAGGCGGCCTGGCGTGAGGAAGGCGTCGAGCATCGGCTCTCTCACGCGCTCATCAGGGGGATAGTGGATTACATCGAGCGGGATCTGGATGAGGCGCTTCAGAAGTACTCTCGTCCGCTTGAGATTATCGAGGGACCGCTCATGGACGGCATGAACGTGGTCGGCGACCTGTTCGGTGAAGGCAAGATGTTTCTCCCCCAGGTGGTCAAGAGCGCCCGGGTGATGAAAAAGGCGGTGGCCTACCTTACGCCTCTCCTGGAGGCCGAGAAGCGGGCAGCCAAGCAGAGCGAGCGGCGAGTCAGGCTGGTGTTCGCCACGGTGAAGGGCGACGTGCACGATATCGGCAAGAACATCGTCGGCGTGGTGCTCGGCTGTAACAACTACGAAGTTATCGACCTCGGCGTCATGGTGCCGGCGGACAAAATCATCGAGACCGCGATCCGGGAGAAGGCGGACATCATCGGCCTGAGCGGGCTGATCACGCCGTCGCTGGACGAGATGGTGCACGTGGCCAAGGAGATGGACCGCCGGGGGCTCAAGCTGCCGCTGCTCATCGGCGGCGCCACCACCAGCAAGAGGCATACGGCGGTGAAGATCGCCCCGGCTTACCGGCGCGAGACCGTGCACGTGATCGACGCCTCGCGCGCCGTCCCCGTGGTGGGGAGCTTGAGCGCCCCGGGCAGCCGGGAGGCCCTCGACCGGAAGAATCGTGCCGAGCAGGAGGAGATGCGCCGGCAGTACGAAAGCAGGATGGTTGCGGAGATCCTCACTTACGAAGAGGCGGGGCGGCGTAAGCTGCACGTCGAGTGGGATGAGTCCCATGTCTCCGTCCCGGCATTCACCGGCCGCCGGGTGCTCAAGGACTTTCCTCTGTCGGAGCTTGCCGCCTATATCGACTGGTCTCCCTTTTTCCACACCTGGGAGATGCGGGGCCGCTACCCGGACTTGCTTCAGGACCCGGTTCGAGGCCCCGCAGCGAGGGAGCTGTTCGCCAACGCCCAGGAGCTGCTCAACGAGATCGTGGAGAAGCGGCTGCTCAAGGCGCACGCGGTTTACGGCTTTTATCCGGCCAACAGCGTCGGCGACGATATCGTTCTCTACGTCGATGCCGGACGCGGCGGCGAGCTCGCCCGCTTCCACACGCTGCGCCAGCAGAAGGAGAGCCAGCGCGGCAAGCCCCAGTTCGCCCTGGCCGATTTCATCGCCCCGCTGGACTCCGGCATCGTGGACTACATCGGCGCCTTCGCCGTGACCGCCGGCTACGGCGTCCAGGAGCTCGTCCAGCGCTTCGAGAGCGAGCACGATCAGTACAACTCGATCATGGCCAAGGCGCTGGCGGATCGGTTGGCCGAGGCCTTCGCCGAGTATCTTCACAAGCGGGCGCGAGCGGAATGGGGCTACGGTAAGGACGAGAACTTGAGCCACGAGGATCTCATCGCCGAGGCCTACCGGGGCATCCGGCCGGCGCCCGGCTATCCGGCCTGTCCGGATCACACGGAAAAGCGGATTCTCTTTAACCTGCTCGAGGCGGAAAAAGCGACGGGCATTACGCTCACGGAGAGTTTTGCCATGCTGCCGGCCGCTTCCGTCAGCGGGCTCTACTTCGCGCACAGAGAAGCGCGCTATTTCGCCGTGAGCGCCATCGGCAGGGACCAGGTGGAGGCCTACGCCGCGCGCAAGGGGATGACGGTTTCCGAGGTCGAGCGCTGGCTCTCGCCGGTGCTTGCCTACGAC
>Ga0155283_1010_pt1 | contig 11534 bp, 12 predicted proteins | sample RifCSPhighO2_02_FD_106251 | JGI IMG/M metagenome (GOLD analysis project Ga0155283, IMG submission 106251) | Deltaproteobacteria bacterium RIFCSPHIGHO2_02_FULL_60_17 | reverse complement strand
TGCTTCGCCTTCCACTCCGCCACCAGGTTTAAAGGAGAGTCTTCCAGCATCTCCCTGTATTGAGCAACCATTTCGTGAATGCCCATATGGCTTCTTCTTCCTCCCCTTTGGATCCGTCTTGCTGTTGAAAAAGCAAGATATGTGCCAGGTAATCGAACGTTTGTTACTCATGGGCTTAACGGGGGATTTTCGACAAGCCCTTCCTAAGATTGAGAAGGACGCGCCTCCGTATTCCTAAATTTCGGACTTTTCTTTGTTACCCGTCCTGAGTTCCCTGTTTTCCTCATGGCACGGGCTTTGCTGAATAATTAGGGAACGCTCCGGGCGGCACTCTTCTTGGAAAGGAGAAGTCCTATGGAAAGGATTCCCGAATTATACGCGATGTACGGGCAGGAAGTGAAGGAGCCTGTGTCTGATGAGCTATCCGAGGTCGAGCGGTTGATGAATGAATTCGAAGTGCACGAGGGTCACGAATCGGAATTTACGCGCCGTTATAAGGAGATCTCGGAAAAGACAGCCAACCCCCTGATTCGATTTCTCCTTCGGCTGATTGTTTCCGATGAAGAGAAGCACCATGCGGTGACCCATGCCATGGTCTCAACGTTGCGCGGTGACCTGACCTGGACCAAGCCGGAGGATGCGATCAGCGGTCTTTACGAGTTGGCCGACACCAAAGAGGAGCTCCTGCGGCTCACGGAGGATTTCATCGAAGTGGAAAAAAACGGGATCGAGGAATACAAAAGGCTCATCAAAGCGAGCAAGGGTTATTATCACGGCCTCTTCTCGCTCCTGCTTCGCACGATGGTTCACGACTCCGAGAAGCACGTCGAGATCCTTGAGTTTTTGCGCCAGAGATTACAGGAGGCCTAGCCGGTCGCATGGCCGCGATATCGGAGTTTGACCCGCTGGAGCGCTTTGCGGCGATAGAGCGGTTGGTGGCGAAGCTCTATTTCCGCTTTTCGCACCTTTTTCTACAGCATCCCGTGCTCAGGGACTTTTGGTGGGAAATGGGCGTGGAGGAAGAGCAGCATGCGGCGATACTCATGGCCTGCAGGCAGATGATCCAGAGCTATGGGGATGAGGCGGTTGACCCGAGCATCGGCCGAGAGAAAGCGGAAGAGCTGCGGGTTCGGCTCGATGTTTATCTCAGCAAGGGAACGCCGACGCTGGGGGTGGAAGAGGCATTCCGGATAGCTTTGGAGATAGAGAACTCGGAGATCGACGCGATCTACGGCAAGCTCCTGTCGCTGGGCGGGCCAAAGATAGCCAAGACGATGGAGAATTTAGGAGTGCCGGCCAGCGTGCAGAGGCAGAAGCTGAAGGCGGCGCTGCAGCGATTTTGCAAAGACCCGGCGCTTTTGGACGAGGCGCGAAAGGTCCATTGAGCTCGAAGAAGATTTTCGAGAGATCAGCCGCTTTCTGCGGGATTGACCGTGCCAGTTTTGCGAAAAGACCAGCTCTTTTTCTCCTAATTTAGAATGGCTGGACGGTAAAGAAGCCTGTTCCCCGGCCAAACCTTCCTATTATTCGCGTGTCCCTGGCATGATTTATGCGTCTGTTCCCTACGGAGGGAACAAGTTGTCTTCGCAACATCCAAGAGCGGCAGAGGATTTCCCCGCCTATCTTTCCGCCGGTCAGACGCCTCTGATCACGGCCATGTTGGAGCCTTCTTTCTACGCCCAAGGGGCTGCCGAGATCGGTCACGTGGAGACGCATATCTCGCATCTCTTTTTTGTCGGGGACTTGGTTTACAAGGTCAAAAAGGCCGTCCGTTTTTCATTCCTGGATTATTCCACGCTCGCCAGGAGGAAATTTTGTCTCCAAGAGGAGCTGCGTTTGAACCGAAGGCTGGCTCCTTCGGTCTATCTCGGTGTGCTGCCGATTTCTCACGAGAACGAGAGCTGGCAGTTGGGGAGCGACGCCAGGCCCGTCGAGTACGCCCTGGTGATGCGCCGCTTGCCGGAAAAACGGATGCTGGATTTTCTCCTGGGACGCAACCGGGTGAGCGCGGAGATGATGCGCGCGCTGGCGGAAGTTCTGGTGCCGTTTCACGCGGGAGCGCCAACGGGAGGAAAAATCAACGGCGTCGGCAATCCCCTGGCAATCAGGACTATGTGGGAAGAAAACCTTGCGGACGTTCGACCCTTCGTGGGCCAGCTTCTCGATCCTTTCAGCTTCGAGGCGCTGAGGGATTTCGGCCGATGCTTTGCCGCGCGCCATCGGGATCTGCTCGTGTGCCGGGTCCTGGAGGGGCGAATACGGGAGGGCCACGGCGATCTGCACTGCGGGCACATCTGTTTTGCCCCGGAGGGAATCCAGATATTTGACTGCGTGGAGTTCAATCCTCGGTTTCGCTACGGCGATGTCGCCTCGGAGGTCGCTTTCCTGGTTATGGACATGGAATCGCGCGGCGCCGCAGAGCTGGCTCAGGAGTTTCTCAACCGCTATCTGGAGATGACCAACGACCACGCGCTCTCTGTGCTGCTTCCTTTCTACAAGTGTCAGCGTGCCCTGGTGCGTGGCAAGGTGGAGGCCTTGCGCTCGGGCGGGGTTTCCCCGCTGGCCTCGCGCTACTTCGATTATGCCTGCCGCGTGCGTTGGGAAGCGATGCAGCCGTTTCTCATCGTGGTCTGCGGTCTTACCGGGAGCGGCAAATCCGCTTTGGCGCGCGAGTTGACGCGGCGGCTGGGGGTGCGTACCATCGGCTCGGATGCCACCCGCAAAGCCCTGGCCGGGATAACCGGGGGACAGGGCGGCATTGCCTATGAGGAGGGAATTTATCACCCTGCGGTGACGCAACGGACCTACGCGAAGATGGCGGAAGAGGCTGAAAAGCTCCTGATCCGGAGGCAGGGGGTCGTTTTGGACGGCACATTTCTTCGCAGCGCCCAGCGCGAGGCGATCGCCAGGTTGGCGGCCAAGCACAGAGCCCCGCTGGCGGTCATCCATTGCCAGAGCGCGGACGGGATTGTCGAGGAGCGGTTGAAGCGGCGGGCGGCGGAGGGGCAGGATCTCTCCGACGGACGATGGGAAATCTATCTTAAGCAAAAAGCGGCCCAAGAGCCTTTCGAGGAAGTTTCCCGGAACGCTTACCTTGCGCTCGATACGGAGGCGGATGTTTCAGAGCTCCGCAAGCAGGTGGAGCCCTTCCTGCAGCGGCTGTTTCTCGGTGAGGCCGGCGCCAACTAACCTCTGGAAGGAAGCCGATGAAAGAAGCGGTCATTGTCAGCGCCGTTAGAACGCCGATCGGGAGTTTCCACGGCGCCCTCAGTCCCCTGGCTGCACCCGCGCTCGGCAGCATCGTCATCGCCGAGGCGCTGCGCAGGGTGAGCCTCGGCGGGGACGGGGTGAACGAGGTCGTCATGGGGAATGTTCTCTCGGCCGGGCTCGGCCAGGCGCCGGCCCGCCAGGCGGCTTTGGGCGCGGGGCTGGCAAAGACGGTCGGCTGCACGACGATCAACAAGGTTTGCGGCTCCGGGCTCAAGGCGGTGATGCTGGCCGCGCAGGCGATCCAGCTGGGGCAGGCCGAGGTTGTGGTGGCGGGAGGGATGGAAAGCATGAGCAATGCCCCCTATTTATTGGACAAGGCCAGGGGCGGATACCGGATGGGAAACGGAACCCTCGTCGACAGCCTCATCAAGGACGGACTGTGGGATGTTTATAATGATTTTCACATGGGGGCCGCGGCCGAGCTCTGCGCCGAGAGGTTCAAGATCACGCGCGAGGAGCAGGACGAGTTTGCAATCCTGAGCTACCAGCGGGCCCAGGCGGCCCAGCGCCTCGGGCACTTCAAGAAAGAGATCGCCCCGGTGAAAATTTCCCGCAAGCAGAATCAAAGTACGGTTGTCGAGGAAGACGAGGAGGTCCAGAAGTTCGACGGCGAAAAAATGAGGCGGCTCCAGCCGGCCTTTCGCGCGGGCGGAACGGTAACGGCCGGAAATGCCTCTTCGGTGAGCGACGGCGCCGCGGCACTGGTCGTGATGGCGCGGGAAAAGGCGCAGAGGCTCGGCATTCAGCCCCTGGTCCGCATCGTCGGCTATGCCGCCTCCGCCAGGGAGCCTGAGTGGTTCAGCATCGCTCCGATCGAGGCGATATCGTCGTTGCTCCAGTCGACCGGCTGCAGGCTCGCCGATGTGGATCTCGCGGAAATCAACGAGGCCTTTGCCGTATCTTCCATCGCCGTTCATCGGGAAGTGGGACTGGATCCGGAAAAAGTCAACGTCAGAGGAGGGGCCATCGCGCTGGGCCACCCGATCGGCGCCAGCGGCGCGCGGATCCTGACTACGTTGATCCACGCGTTGGCGGATCTCGGCAAGAAGCGGGGAATCGCCGCGCTCTGCATCGGCGGAGGGGAGGGGGTGGCGATGCTGGTGGAGCGAATCTGACGGCCCGGCAAGATTTTATCTCATTTTGCCACGATCACGGCGCTGTGGCGCGGGCGGGCTTGCTCTCTTTTGGCGGACGAATAGTCAAGACCGGACAAGTCGCCAGCCGGACGACCCTTTCGGCTACGCTGCCGACCAGCATGTGGAGCAGGCCGGTTCTCCCATGCGTGGACATGACGATGATGTCGACCCCCTCTTCGGCTGCCTTCTCCACGATCTTCCTATAGGGAGATCCGACGTCGACCTCCTGCCGAATCCTGGCTTGAGCAATGAAGGCGGCGAAGTTCTCGCGCAGGAATTTTGCCAGCAGCCTTTTTCGCTCCTCCACGATTTCCTGGACCCGCGGCAGTTCCTCGTGGCTCGACACCCAGTCCTCGAGGCCCGGAGGAAAGGGTCCCTCCTCGTATCCGACGACGTTGTATGCGATGATCTCCGCCCCCTGGGCCGACGCCATCTCGAGGGCGTGGTGCACACCCACCTTGGACATGTCGGAGAAATCTGTCGGCGCGAGAACCTTCCTGATTTTATCCATAAGAGCCTCCTTTGGACGGGTAAAAAAAGCAGCAAAAATTGTGCCCCCTGGCGCGAGCGCAGGCGGCCCCGTTATTACTGCCGTTTCGGCTCCTGCGTAACGTGGTGTTTTGCAGCTTTAGGAGCCTGACCGAGGACTCTTCGCAACTGTGCGAATTCGGAACGCAAAGACCTCGCCGGCGTGCCTCCTGAGATCGGCCCATTGCAGGAGCCTGTTCCCCTTGCGCTGGCATGGAATGTGCGTGGCTCTCGAAGCGGTGATGGAACAAAAGCGGTCGAATCGGTCCAGCCGTAATCGATTTTCAGGCGGATAACCGCGAAAGGAGGAAATGCATGACACGAGTCGCGAAAAGGTACAACACGAACTATAAGAAGAGAGTCAATGTCGAAAGGGATTCGTATCTCCCGCGCTGGGCGCCCAAGGGAATCCTTTACTGTGGCGGCTGCGGTGCGGTTTATTACCGGCGCCGCTGGACCCTGACGCCGCCCCCAGAAGTCCGAGACTGGGTGGAGTTTCGCGAGGGAGTTTCCGCTGCGCGCTGCCCGGCCTGCAGAAAAATACGCGACCGGTATCCATCGGGCGAGCTCCGTCTATTAGGAGCCGCACCCAAAGAGAGGCGCGAGATCTTCCTGATGCTGAGAAACGAGGAGGAGAGGGCGCGGCAGAAAAATCCGCTGGAAAGGATCATGCGCATCGAGGAAGACGGCGCGGATTGGAGGGTGGAGACGACCACGGAAAAATTGGCGCAGCGGCTGGGGCGCTCTCTGGAGAAGGCCTTCGGCGGCAGCGTGACCTACAAGTGGTCCCACAACAACAAATTCGTGCGCGTGATCTGGCAAAGCCGGGCGGTAGAAAAAGTGGCCTAGTGAGCCGGGGGAGCTGAGCCGGGAAGAGACATGGCCGCGCGCAGGGATAGCTCGCGCGCTCGATAGAGATCCGCGCACTGCCGGCATAATCCGTGCGCGGGCCGCCAGCGCGGGAAATCCTCGGTGATCTGATCGATGACCTCCGGGGAAAGACATCCGGCGTCGGGCTCGAAAGTGTAGGTAGGAAAACCGCAGAGCGGGCAGCGGCCGCCCGGATGGGGCGCCGCGGCGGCGCCGGTCAGCGCCCGGGGCTCCAGAATTAAGGCGACGAGCTCGGCATGGCTGTGCGGCTCGTGATCGAAAAATCGGCTGAAGAGGCTCTCGCTCTCCTCTCCGAACATCGGAAAGAGGCGCCGGAACTCCTCCAAGCGCTCGGAGCGAAGTTGCGCGGCGCCCCAGCCCCGCCGCGCCATGCGGCCGTCGATGGTCGCGTCCCACAAGCACCGATAGCGCTCTTTAAGCAGGCGGTCGTGCGTCGGACCGCCCTCAGCCGGCGGTAGAGCCGGTTCATAGCCGAAAGCGGGATCGAGCATGTCGGTAATATGCGTAAGCTCGTGGCGGAGGAAGGTCAGGAGGGCGGACGGATCCAGCAGAGATTCGGGCCTCAAGAAGATGCTGACCGTGCGCCGCTCCTCGGCGCTGAGCCTTTCGTCGTGGCTGACGAAGAGTTCGGCCGCTTCCTCGCGCTTGCCCGGCGCTGGCGCCGCCAGACAGCGCTGGACGCTCGATTCGACAAGCGGTTGCTCGCTGAGCGCCTGTACGATCGGCTTGTCCAGCCCGAGGTGAGAGAACCATTTCCAGTGAAAATCCTGAAAGGCCAGGTCGCGCGCCTCGGTATCCTTAAGCTCGTAGAGGCGAACCCGCTCCCTTTCGAATCTTTCCGCATCCGGGTGGTTCATCAGCGCGAGGAATACCGCTTCCTCGACCAGGGCGGGCTGGTATCTGAGCTTCATACGGGCGCGTTTTCCTCCGGATCGCACACGCCGGGCATCGCCGCGCACTCCGTGCCGCTGCCGCAGGCCATCGGCACGCGGTCGTCTGCGGCCGGGCGCAGCCCGAGGCCCGCGGCGCCCGGCGCCACGCCGAGCCGGGCGCATTCGTCTGTGATGAAGCTTAAGCAGAGCTCGCCCAGGGCCCGGTAAAACGTTTCCCGCCCTTCGGCGGCTAGCTTGCTCGCGAAGGCGGGCACAAAGCGGCCCAGGTGGTCGCGCAGGAACAGGCGGGTAGCCTTGCGCACCTCCTCCAGCATGGCAGCGTCATTAGACTCCAGGGCATAGGCCTCCTTGAGAGCCAGAAAACAGAGAAACTCGCATTCGCAGCTGACGTGGTCTGATCTCTCGTGCTCGGCCGGGTTCACGGCAAGGCCGAAGGCGGAATAGAAGCCCGCGAGGTCGCCCATTTCCTGCGGCTGCTGGAAGAGGGCCTCGGCGCCATATTCGGTTTCATAGGGCGGCACCGGGCCGCGCGCGGTGTGGCCGAAAAGACGCAGAAAGGTATCGGACAGCGCGGGCAGCGATCGCTTCCCGCCAGAGAGCCTGAGCGCCGCGGCGCAAATGGCGGAGGCTGCGGGCGTGTCCAGCGCTCCGGCCGCCTCGGCCAGGGCGCCCGCGCCTTCCGCAGATGCCAGACGCTCAACCGTTTCTTCAGTCGGCGCCCGAAAGCCGAGCGCCAGCGCGCTGTAAAGAGTGGCCCGGCAGAGCGCCAGGTCGATCTCGCTGACTTTGCGAGTGATTCCTAATTCCAATGTCGCGGTCATCCTTCTCTCCTATTCGTTCAAGACGTTTAAGCCGTTCAAGCTGTTCAAGCCGTCAAACGTTTTGAACAATTTAAATGATTTGAACGGTTTGAACTCTTTCATATCGAATTCGCGTGCTGGCGCGGCCGCACGTGGAGCGGCTCCTCCACCGTGGTGCGGAAGATCTCCTTGCCGTCCTGGCCGTAGGCTATGACGGTGTCGTTATACACGGTTATCTTCTTGCCGCGCAGCGTCGCCTCGTAGATCTTCGGCCCCTCTTTGACCTCGTAGCGGAAGATGATCCGGTTCGAGCGGCGGAAGAGCTGCAGCACGGCGAGCAGCTCCCGGTCCGGGTTGCTGTAACGCTCGATCGCCTCGTCGACCCCGGGACCGAACATCTGCTTCAAATAGTCGCGCGGCACCCAGCGCGGCGGGATGTAAAAGCCGTTGGGCTCGGTGCCGAACTGCGGATAAAGCGGCAGCGCCACCTTGGCCACGTGCACCATGTAGTAAATCGGATTGTAGCGGTCTTCGGTCCAGGCGCCGTCGCGATTCATTTTCACCAGCCCTTGCATGCGGATCTGGCCGATGCAGGCGGTCATGCAGCGGGTTTCCAGCGGCTGGCCCTGGCTCTCCGGATCCTTGCCCTCGATGCGCGGGTAGCAGGCGATGCATTTCTCCGAGACCCTGGTGTTGCCCCGGTACATGGTCTTCTTGTAAGGGCAGGCCTCGACGCACTTGCGGTATCCGCGGCACTGCTCCTGGTCGATCAGGACGATGCCGTCTTCGGGCCGCTTGTAGATCGCCTTGCGCGGACAGGCCGCCAGGCAGGCGGGGTAGCTGCAGTGGTTGCAGATGCGCGCCAGGTAGAAGAACCAGGTCTTGTGCTCCGGCAGCTCGACCCCGGTCTTGTCGAACTGATTGCGCACGCCGTTTTTTCCCGCCGGATTATCCTCGTAGATGTTGGGCGAGTTCCACTCCTCGTCCGTGGGAAGGTAGCCGAGCACCCGGGCGCTGTCGGGAGTGAGCGATTTTTGCGCCTCGAATATCGTCTGGCCGTCGAACTGGCCGTAGGGTCGCTTAGGATCGAGCGAGGGACTCCCGGACCAACGCTGGTTTCCGGGATTGGCCTTCTCCAGCAGATTGAGGGTCTTGACGTCCCAGGACTGCGGATAGCCGCCGTAGGGTTTGGTCTCGACGTTGGCCCACCACATGTGTTCCTGCCCCTTGTTGAAGGTCCAGGTGGATTTGCACGCCATGGTGCAGCTCTGGCAGGCGATGCAGCGGTTGATGTTGAAGACGAAGGCAAACTGACGGCGCGGGAAGGCCGCCCCGTACGGGTAGGCCATCTCGCGGCCGATCTGCCAGTTATGAACCTTAGCCATCGTTTCTCTCCTCTCGTCTCATCTCGGGTTCAAATCGTTCAAAAAGTTCAAATCGCTCAAGCCCCCACCTCTTTCCTCCCCCGCGTCGCGGGGGAGGATGAAGGAGGCGGTTGAACAGCTTGAACTTCTTGAACGTCTTGAACTACTACCGTGGTCCGTCCCCACACGTTGATGCACTCATCGATAATCGTGAGAATCTCCGTCTCGCCGAGCGTTCGGCAGGCCCCGTGCGCGCCAGCGTAGTAGGGGTTCTGAAAGACGCTGAGGAGTTGCCTCTTATCGTATCCCATGCGCACGAATTCTTCGGCGAAGGCGTAGGCCATGTCGCGCATCGCCTCGGCGTCCGCCGGCAGCACCACGCCGACCAGCTCCATCGGATCATCGGGTTCGGATTTTTTGTAAGGCACGGTCGCTCTCCTCTCTCGTCTCGGTTCAAATCGTTCAATCGTTTTGAACGGCTTGAACGTATTGAACGTCTTGAACTCCCACGGCTATTCTTTCACCTTCGTTAATTCCCCCGCCAGATACTTTTTCATGACCTCGTTCTCGTTGTCCGGCGTGTAGCCGGTAGTGGCCGGTTTCCAGATCCCCTTGCCGCCCATGCCGCCGTCCTCGGCCTTGGTGACCCGGACCAGCGTCTCCTTGGGCACGGTGTTGATCGCGTGGTTGTCCGCCTCGCCGCCGAAGATGAAGCCCATCGAGACCTTCGCCTTGTGAAACAGGGTGTCGGTCTGGTGCATCGGCATGTGCCAGTTGCGCGTGACCGATTGCTGCGAGCCGTAGCGCAGGTTGGCCTGATAGCCGGTGTTCTCCGACAGCGCGCGGCCGTCCGGCCGGGTCTCGTGCGCCTTGACGCTCTTCTCGGTGGCGATGAAGGGCGCGTGCTTCATCATCACGATGTTATAAGGATAGGCGTGGTTGTATTTCACCCGGAGCATGCAGCGCGAGACCTTGTAGAAAGGATCGCCGGGCTTGGCCCCGAGATAGGGCCGGTCCGCCGGATTGGCGTCCACGTAGACATAGTCGCCGTCGTTGATGCTGAGATCGCGCGCGGCTTGCGGATTGATATGCAGCTGGTGCTCGCCGACGGAGGGCGCGCGCTTGTCCAGGCGGTAGGGATCGCCGAAGTTCGAGTCGTAGAGCATGTGCCAATCGACGTTGGACCAGCTCGAATGAACCCGGTGGCGCGTCTTGGGAGTGAGGCAGTAAAACTGAAAACCCTTCTCCCAGAGAAAGTTTTTGGTCTCCTTCACCTTGCTCCACGGCATCTTCACGTTGCGAATAGTGCGCTCATCCCAGTGCTCGGCGTTGAGCGGGATGCCGTAGTCCTCGGGGCGAATATAGGGATTGGCGCTGACGATGACGTTGGGCAGGTAGGGCGTGGCCTCCGGACCTTCGCGATGCACGATAAAATTCTCGCCGTACTCGATCGCCTCCGGGACATCGGCGTAGGCGTGGAGCCGGCCGGTATCGGTGTGGAACGGCTCGCTGTCGTGCACCTGCTCGTAGAAGGGGATGCGCGGGTAGGTGCGGAAGTTTAACAGGCAGCCGCCCGGGGGGCCGTACTTGCCGGCCATGATGTCCGTCAGCTTATAGCCCGACGTCGTGGTACAGGTGTCGAGCAGCCGCTGGATATAAACCCCGCGTTTTTCCGGCGCGGCGAAGGCGAAGTAGTCGCGGAAGCGCCTCTCACCGGTCGCTTCGGCCAGGCCATTGGCGATGCCCGCCAGGATCATCAAGTCATCTTTGCTGTCGAATACCGGCGGGATGCCCCCATTCCAGATCTGCAGGAACGGATTCGAGCAGCTCGCCGTGATCTCGAGCCCCTCGAACTCGAGCCAGCTGTTGGCGGGCAGAGCGATGTCCGAATACTCGATGGAAGCGGTCATCTGGATATCTATCGAGACGATCATCTCGACGTTGGGGTTGACGTTTTTGATCACGCCGTAGGCCCACTTGGCATTGTTGATGAGGTTCACGTTGGAGAAGATCATGGCTTTGGTAGGGGTGGGCATGTGGGTGGCGCCGGTGAAGTTCTTGCGGCCGAACTTAGGCGTATCCACGATCAGCGCCATATCGCCGTGGTTCCAGTAGGCAGGCTCCTCGTCTTTGGTGTAGGCGTGGGCCTTGATCGCTTTTCCAGGCGCCTTCGGGTCGAGATTGATGTCGAAGGGGTCCTCGGCGACCCAGCCCTTGAAGCCGGGTCCGGTCCAGGGAGAGCCCTGGAAGAGCGCCGCCTTGTAGTTGCCGGCCCAGGTGTGAGAGCCGGCTCCGCGCTTGCCGATGTTGCCCGTGAGCATCAAGGGAAGGTAGGAGGCCCGGTTCATCTCGGTGGCGTGGAACCAGTGGTTGATGCCCTCGCCCTGATGGATCGCCACCGGCTTCATCGTGGCGATGTCCTGAGCAAGCTGTTCGATCAGGTTTTTCGGCGCCTGCGTGATCTCGGCTACCGTCTCGAGATCGTAGTCCTTAAGGTGAGTCTGGTAGAGCGTCCAGAGAGTGGCGACTTCTATCTCCTTGCCGTCCACCAGCCTGAGCTTGAACGTTCCCGCCAGCGTCGGCTCTATGCCTTTCTTCGTCATGGTCTCGCCCACATCGTCGCGCGTGACGGCGACCGGGCCGTTCTTCTTC
>Ga0155283_1002_pt1 | contig 12146 bp, 11 predicted proteins | sample RifCSPhighO2_02_FD_106251 | JGI IMG/M metagenome (GOLD analysis project Ga0155283, IMG submission 106251) | Deltaproteobacteria bacterium RIFCSPHIGHO2_02_FULL_60_17 | reverse complement strand
CCGGAAAGCCGGGAGTCTCCCCTGGCGGAGGGCTTGCCGCTCTGCGCGGCGCGGCGCGCTCTTCAGAAGGCGTTTCGATTCGGGAAGCGTTCTCCTCGTCGACCTTCTGGCTGCTGGCGGGCAGTTTCTTTATTTGCGGCGGCACGGCCAACGGGCTGATCGGCACTCACCTGATCCCGCATTCCATCGATCACGGGATTTCGCAAGTCACGGCCGCGGCTACGGTGGGCGTGATGGGCGGCCTGAACTTTGTCGGGACTATCCTTTCCGGCTGGATGATCGACCGCGTCCAGCCCCGCAAGTGGTTGTCTCTTATCTTCGCGTTGCGAGGCGTTTCGCTCTTCATCTTGCCGTTCGTCACCGACTTCTCGGGCCTGTTTATCTTCGCCGTTATCTACGGACTGGACTGGTTCGCCACCGTGCCGCCGACGATCGCCATCACGGCCGATACCTTCGGCAGACAGTCCGTCGGGAGGATTTACGGCTGGATTTTTCTGTCCCATCAAATCGGGGCCGCGCTCATGGCCAGCGGCGCGGGCGCCATCCGCGTCTGGCTGGGGGACTATCAGTTTGCCTTTCTGGCCGGCGGGAGCATCGCGATGGTCGCCGCGGGCCTGGCGCTGGGAATTAAGCCGAGTCGTAAAGAGGTTGCCCTGCAAGGTGTAGCGCCGGGAGTGGCGGGGAGCTGACCGGGCGATCTTCGAGACCTAGTCATACTCCGTAAAGTTCGAGACCCGCCACCTGTCTCCCTCCTTGCGCGTCACGATGAGCCAGCGGCGGGTGAACTCCGGCGCGTCCTCCACCTCGATCCTGCCTTCGAACAGGAACGAGGCTTGTCTCTCCGCTTCCTTCTTTTCCACGATGCGGTAATGGACCCTGGGTTTGCGCGTCGAGGCGTCGATCGCCTGGCCGGAGGTCAAGCGGATCTCCTCGTTGACTTTTTGCAAGGCCAGCCCCACCGAGTGCTCTTGGGCTTTTTGCAGGTTGATCCGGACGTAGTGCTGGTCGACAAACTCCTCGGCGACCCCGCGAGCGGTATGCAGATCTCTCCGGCAGCCGCCGAGGAACAGAATCCACAGCCACAGCAGCAGAGCAAACGACGCAAGCGGCCTTTTCATCCCTCTTCTACCGCAGGTGTTGAGTCATCCAGGCGAGAGATTCACCCAGAGCCGCTTCCAGCAGAGCGGGGTCCGACAGCCGGTGGTCGGCGCCCTTTAGGATGCGTATCTTCTTCAGGCCCCGAAGCTCGGTGAAGAGCTCGCCGGCCTCTTCGACGGGGACGGTATCGTCGGCGTCGCCGTGGATGACCAGCGCCGGGCAAGAGACTTTTCCCGCGGCCACGGGAACGTGGATCTCTTGCAGGTCATCCAGGAGCGAGACATTGATCCTGCGGCCGTGATACATGACGAAGCCCGAGCGGCGCCAGTTTTCCACCTGCTCGGGCATCAGCAGCTTCTGCGTGATTCTTTCCGGGTGGCAGGGCGCCGCGATGGTGACCAGGGCGGCCACCCTCGGCTCCTCGGCGGCGAACAAGACCGCCACCGTTCCTCCCATGCTGGAGCCCAGGATGGCGATTTTGCCGACCCGGTATTTGAGTATCAGGTCGAAGGCGGCCCGTAGATCCTCGACCTCGCCGCTGTAGGTGATCTCCTCGAATTTGCCGCCGGACTCTCCGGCGCACGCGAAATCAAACCGCAAAGCCAGGATTCCTTTCTCCGCCAGCCGCCGGCTCAAGGCGACGAGCTTCTCGCTCTCTTTGTTGGATTCCATGCCGTGGCAGAGGATCGCCGCCGCGCTGAGAGAGCCGGCCGCCGGGTGATGCAGGATCCCTTTGAGGGTTTGTCCCCGGCCGTTGCGGAAAGAGACTCGCTCTTCACGGTTCATCTGGGGTTATCGCAGTCCGGGACGCAGGGAGAGCCTTAACACATTTTATCAGGGGCTAAAAGGGTCTCAGCGGGCTGATTTTGTTTTCAACCAGCGCGTGTTATGCTAATATCAAAAAGTTTTTCAGAGGTTTAGCGTGGAGGATCTGATTGAACAATACGCCGCCCATCTGCGGCTTGAGCGGAATCTCTCTCCTCATACTCTGAGAAACTACTTGAGCGATCTCAAGCAGTTTCAACAGTTCCTGCAGCAACAGGGATTGTGCCAAGGCGAACGAAAGAAGATTGCGCTCGAGGAGGTGGATCGTCACGTCCTGCGCGCCTATCTCGGAGCGCTCGCCAAAGTCTGCCGCAAGAGCTCCATCGGCAGAAAACTCGCCGCCCTTAAGGGATTTTTTCGCTATCTGATCAGGGAGCGCCGGATTTCGAAGGATCCCCTGTCGGGGCTGGCGGCGCCGAAGCAGGAGAAGCCGCTGCCGGTCTTTCTCTCGGTGGACGACGTATTCCGCCTGCTCGGCGGCGTGCCGGCGGCCGGCTCGCTGGAGATTCGAGATCGCGCCATCCTGGAGGTGCTCTACTCGACCGGGATTCGGGTGAGCGAGCTGGTGGGTCTCGACTGGGAAGACATAGATTTCCGCCTGGGCATCCTCAAGGTGCTGGGCAAGGGATCCAAGGAACGGATCGTCCCCGTCGGAGAGGTGGCCCTGCAGGCGCTGCGGGACTACGGCGCCGAGCAGGGAAAAAAGGGCAGCCGGGCAGCCAGGGGAGAGACGCCGGTCTTTCTCAACCGACTGGGAGGAAGGATCACGACCCGGAGCGTGGCGCGGATCGTGGAGAAATACCTGCGCGCCACGGGGATTACAGTGAGGATAGGGCCGCATGGGCTGCGCCACACCTTCGCCACGCACCTGCTGAACAGCGGCGCCGATCTGCGGGCGATTCAGGAACTGCTGGGCCATGCCAGTCTTTCCACCACGCAGCGCTATACCCACGTGAACCTGGACCAGCTCACGGCGGTGTACGATCGCGCCCATCCGAGGGCATAAAGGGAATTTTAGATTTTGGATTGCCGATTTTGGATTGATCTAAAATCGAAAATCTAAGATCGGAAATCGAAAGATGTTTCACGGTACCACCATATTGGCGGTCCGCCACAAAGGACAGGTCGTGGTCGTGGGGGACGGGCAGGTAAGCCTCGGGCAGACCGTGCTCAAGCACAACGCCCGTAAGGTGCGCAAGCTCTATCATGACCGGGTGATCGCCGGCTTTGCCGGGGCCACCGCGGACGCCTTTACCCTGTTTGAAAAGTTCGAGGCCAAGCTGGAGCAGTTTAACGGCAATCTCAAGCGCGCAGCGGTGGAGCTGGCGAAAGATTGGCGCACCGATCGCGTGCTGCGGCGGCTGGACGCGCTGTTGATCGTCGCGGATACGGAAGATTCCCTGGTCATCTCCGGGAGCGGCGACGTGGTCGAGCCCGACGATGGCGCCATCGCGATCGGCTCGGGCGGAAACTATGCCCTGGCCGCAGCCCGGGTCTTGATCAAGCACACCCAGCTGGGCGCGCGCGCGATCGCCGAGGAGGCGATGCACACGGCCGCCGCAATATGCGTTTATACCAACGATCAGCTAACGTTCGAAGAATTGCCTTAGATTCATGAAAGATCCCCGAAGACAAGAATTGACGGTAACAGCGGCCGCGCCGTTTCCGGCCCCGGTGATGACCCCGCGCGAGATCGTCTCGGAGCTGGATCGCTATATCGTCGGGCAGCGGGAGGCGAAGCGCGCGGTGGCCATCGCGCTGCGCAATCGCTGGCGGCGGCAGCTGGTGCCGGAAGATCTGCGCGAAGAGATCGCTCCTAAAAACATCATCATGATAGGCCCCACCGGCGTCGGCAAGACCGAGATCTCCCGCCGGCTGGCCAAGCTGGCGCAGGCTCCCTTCATCAAGGTGGAGGCCTCCAAGTTCACGGAGGTGGGCTATGTGGGGCGCGATGTGGAGTCGATTATCCGGGACCTTACGGACCTGGCGGTGAATATGGTCAAGGAGGAGGAGAAACAGAAAGTCGAGATCCGGGCAAAGGAGATTGCCGAAGAGAGGATACTGGATCTCTTGCTGCCTCCCCTCCAGGCGGGCAAGCCCGACGCGGAGGCGGCGGAGCTTGCCAGGAGCCAGGGGACGAGAGAGAAACTCAAGAAAATGCTGCGCGAGGGAAAGCTCGACGATCGGTTCGTGGACATCGAGATGACGCATTCGATGATGCCGATGATCGAGGTCCTCACGCCTCAGGGGATGGAGGGGATGGAGTTCAATTTGAAAGAGATGTTTTCCAATCTTATGCCCAAGCGGACGAAGAAAAAGACCGTAAAGATTCCCGAGGCCATAGAGATCCTGACCCAGGAAGAGGCCGCCAAGCTCGTCGATATGGACAAGGTGCTGGCGGAGGCGGTCAGGCGGGTGGAGCAATCCGGCATTGTCTTCATCGACGAGATCGACAAGATCGCCGGGCGGGAATCCACGCACGGCCCGGATGTGTCCCGTGAAGGGGTGCAGCGGGACCTGCTCCCGATCGTCGAGGGCTCCACGGTGAACACCAAATACGGGATGGTTCGGACGGATCACATCCTCTTTATCGCATCCGGCGCCTTTCACAGCGCCAAGCCTTCGGACCTGATCCCGGAGTTCCAGGGCCGCTTTCCGATCCGCGTGGAGCTCACTCCCCTGGGGAAAGACGATTTCGTCCGGATTCTGACGGAGCCGAAGAACGCGCTGATCAAACAGTATATCGCGCTGCTCGAGACCGAGGGTCTTCGGCTTGCCTTCCGCGAAGACGCCGTGTCGGAAATCTCGCGCATCGCGGCTGAGGTCAACGAGAAGACGGAAAATATCGGGGCGCGTCGGCTCCATACGATCCTGGAAAGGCTGCTGGACGAGACCTCTTTCAATGCGCCGGAGATGCGGGGAAAAGAGGTGACGATCGACGGCCAGTATGTCAGGGACCGCCTCACCCCGATTCTGAAGGATGAGGATCTCTCCCGGTATATCCTGTAGATAAGGTAGGGCGATGGAAAAGTTTATCGGCAAGGCCGAAGTCCTGATGGAGGCGCTTCCCTATATTCGTCGTTTTTACGGCAAGACGTTCGTCGTGAAGTACGGCGGAAACGCCATGGTGGACGAGGAGCTCAAGACCAGTTTCGCCCAGGATGTGGTGTTGCTTAAATACGTGGGGATCAATCCCGTCGTCGTTCACGGCGGCGGCCCCCAGATCGATCAGACCCTGGAGAAGATGGGGATCGCTCGGCAGTTTGTCCGAGGCATGCGCGTTACCGATCAGGAAACCATGGACATCGTCGAGATGGTCCTGGTGGGCAAGATCAACAAGGAGATCGTCAACCTTATCAACCAGCACGGCGGGATGGCGGTGGGGTTGAGCGGAAAGGACGGCAACCTGATCCAGGCGCGGAAAATGAGCCTGACTGTGGCCGCCGACGGAGAGCTGCCTGAGATCATCGACATCGGGCAGGTGGGCGAGATCGTCGGGATCAATCCGACCGTCATCAACTCCCTGGACGAGAACAAATTCATTCCGGTGATCGCCCCGGTGGGCGTGGGCGAGCACGGCGAGACCTACAACATCAACGCGGACCTCGTGGCCGGGCAAGTAGCCGAGGCCTTAGGAGCGGAAAAGCTCATCCTGCTCACGGATGTGGAGGGGGTCAAAGACAAGAAAGGCGAGCTCCTGAGCACCCTTAAAATCAATCAGGCGCGCAAGCTCATCCAGGAGGGGATCGTGGGCGAGGGAATGATTCCGAAGGTGGAGTGCTGTATCGAGGCGCTCAAGGGAGGCGTCGGCAAGACACACATCATCGACGGGCGGGTGAAGCATGCCGTTCTCCTGGAGATATTCACCAAGGAAGGGGTCGGCACCGAGGTGGTGCGGAAGTAACGTATGAACAACAAGCAGATTATAAGACTCACTGAAAAATATGTCGCTTCCACCTACACGCGCTTCCCGATCGCGCTGGTGCGCGGCAAAGGGGCGCGGGTGTGGGACGCCGACGGCAAGGAGTATCTCGACTTTGTCGGCGGAATCGCGGTCAACAGCCTGGGGCACAACCATCCGGCGGTCATCCGGGCTATCGAGCGGCAGGCGCGCAAGCTGATCCACGTTTCCAATCTCTACCACATCGCTCCCCAGTCCGAGCTGGCCCGCGAGTTGTGCCGCCATTCCTTCGCGGACAGAGTTTTTTTTTGTAACAGCGGCGCTGAAGCCAACGAGGCGGCGATCAAGCTCGCCCGGCGCTACGGTGGGGAGCGGCTGGGCGGGAAATACGAAGTGCTCTCGGCCACCAACTCGTTCCACGGCCGCACCCTGGCGACGCTGACCGCGACCGGACAGGAGAAGGTCCGCGCCGGCTACGATCCCCTGCCGCCGGGCTTCCGCCAGGTCGCCTACAACGATCTCGGGGCCATGGAGGCGGCGATCGACGAGAACACCACCGCGGCCATTCTGGTCGAGCCGATCCAGGGCGAAGGGGGAGTGGTCCTGCCCGGCAAGGACTACTTGAGGGGCCTGCGAGAGCTGTGCGACAGGAAAAATTTGCTGCTTATTTTTGACGAAGTCCAAGTGGGCATGGGACGGACGGGCAAGCTCTTTGCCTACGAACATTACGGCGTCGAGCCGGACATCATGACCCTGGCCAAAGCCCTCGGGGGAGGGTTGCCTTTGGGCGCTATGCTGGCGAGAGAAGCGGTGGCCCGGAGTTTCGGCCCGGGAAGCCATGCCTCCACTTTCGGCGGCAACCCTTTGGCCTGCAGCGTGGGTTTGGCGGTGCTGAAGAGCATGCTTCAGGGCGGCGTGTTGAAGAACTGCGCCAAAATGGCTCGGCTCCTTATGAGCGGCCTGCTCTCGCTTAAGGCCCGGCTCCCCGTCATCCGCGAGGTTCGGGGAAAAGGGCTGATCGTAGGCGTCGAATTGGAGCAGGAGGGGAGCAAGATCGTGGAAGATTGTATGGGGCAGGGCCTGCTCATCAATTGCACCGCGCATAAGGTGCTGCGCTTTCTTCCTCCTTTGATAGTGGGCAAGAAAGAACTGGAACAGGGTTTGGCCATTCTGGAGAAGGTTCTCGCACGCCAGTAGGCTGATAACTTTTCTCTCTGTCCGATGAAGAAAAGAGACCTTCTGAGTTTGCAGGATCTCAGCCGCGAGGAGATCCGCGGAATCCTCACCCTGGCTCGACAGCTGAAGCAGTCACAGAAGCGAGGGGCAACGCATCGGCTGCTGGCCGGGAAGACGCTGGCCATGGTCTTTGAGAAGCCGAGTCTGAGGACGAGGGTCAGCTTCGAGACCGGCATGATCCAGCTCGGCGGCCACGCGGTGTTTCTGGGCCCGGCGGAGATCCATCTCGGAGTGCGCGAGAGCCCGGCGGATTGCGCCCGCAGCTTGAGCCGCTGGGTGGATCTTATCGTCTTGAGGACGTTCTCCCAGGACATCCTGGAAGAGGTGGCCCGCTCAGCGACCGTCCCTGTGATCAACGGCCTGACGGACCTGTTCCACCCGTGCCAGGTATTGGCCGACTGTTTTACGCTCTTGGAGCGCAAGAAAAAGCTCGACGGCTTGAAGGTCGCCTTTGTCGGCGACGGTAACAATATGGCGCACAGCTGGATGGAGGCGGCGGAGAAGCTGTCGTTTTCTTTTTCTCTCGCCTGCCCCAGGGGATATGAGCCGAGCGCGGAGATCGCCCGTCTGGCCAAAGAGAGAGGAGCCCGGCTCCTGGTCACGAACGATGTCGCGGCGGCGGTCCAGGGCGCCGATGTGATCTATACCGACGTGTGGACCAGCATGGGGCAGGAAGAGGAGGCGGAGGCGAGACGAAACGCCTTCCGGGGATACCAGGTTCATTCCGGCATCGTGGCCTTGGCGAAGCCGGACGTGTTGGTCATGCATTGTCTGCCGGCCCACCGCGGCGAAGAGATCACGGACGAGGTGCTGGAGGGCCCCCGCTCGATCGTTTTCGATCAGGCGGAAAATCGCCTCCACCTGCAGAAAGCGATCATGGTGTGGAGCTTGAAAGGTTTGAAGGGAAAGAGATGAAGGTCAAAAAGGTAGTGCTTGCCTACTCCGGCGGGCTCGACACCTCGGTGATCCTGCGCTGGCTGATCGAGACCTACGGGTGTCAGGTGATCGCCTATTGCGCGGACCTCGGGCAGGGAGAGGACCTCAAGGCGATCAGACGCAAGGCGTTCAAGACCGGCGCGAGTAAGGTCTTGGTCGATGATCTCAGGGAGGAATTCGTCAAGGACTATATCTTTCCCATGCTGCGGGCCAACGCGGTTTACGAGGGCTCTTATCTTCTCGGCACCTCTATCGCCCGGCCGCTCATCGCCAAAGGGCAGATCGACACCGCCGTCAGAGAGAGGGCGGATGCCGTGGCCCATGGGGCGACCGGGAAGGGAAACGACCAGGTGCGCTTCGAGCTTACTTACTACGCGCTCAGACCCGACGTTAAAGTCATCGCGCCCTGGCGGTTGTGGGATCTCAACTCGCGCCAGGCCCTGGTTTCTTACGCCAGGCGCCACGGCATTCCCGTGCCGGTAAGCAAGAAGAGGCCGTACAGCACGGACCGCAATCTCTTTCATATCAGCTACGAGGGAGGGATCTTGGAGGATCCCTGGCGCGAGCCTCCGGCCGAGATGTTTCTCTGGACCAGAGCCGCGGAGAAGGCGCCGCTCCGGCCGGAGTATGCCGAGATCGACTTCTCTCGCGGGGACCCGGTGGCCCTGAACGGGAGATCCTATTCCCCGGCCGGACTGCTGTCGCGCCTGAATGCCTTAGGAGCCCGTCACGGCATCGGCAGGGTCGATCTGGTCGAAAACCGTTATGTAGGCATGAAATCCCGCGGCGTCTACGAGACGCCCGGGGGGACGCTGCTCCATTGCGCGCGCCGCGCCCTGGAGTCGATCACCATGGACCGCGAGGTGATGCGGCTGCGGGACTCGCTCATTCCCAAGTATGCGGAACTGGTCTATTATGGTTATTGGTTCGCCCCGGAGCGGGAGATCCTGCAGAAGGCGATAGATGCCTCCCAGGAGAATGTCGGCGGCCGCGTGCGGGTCAAGCTCTATAAGGGAAGCGTGACCGCGGCCGGGAGAAAGTCGCCCAAGTCCCTTTACGATCCGAAGATAGCGACCTTCGAGGAGGGGGAAGGATACCATCAAGGCGACGCCGACGGTTTTATAAGACTGAATGCGCTCAGACTGAGGCTCAGACAGTTGAAACAGGGAAAGAAGTTGAAGGGTTAAAGGGATTAAGGGTTGAAGGGTTTAATCTAAAATCCAAAATCTAAAATCGAAAATGGAGGAGGGTTTGGTGGCGCGGGGTAAGAAGCTCTGGGGAGGCCGCTTCGAAGCTAAGACGGCGGCGGCCGTCGAGGCCTTCACCGCCTCGATCGAGGTGGATCAGCGGCTCTATCGCCACGACATCGAGGGCAGCATCGTTCACGCCAAGATGCTCGCGCGACAGAGAATCATCTCTTCCCGAGAAGCGCGGAAAATCGTCCGCGGCCTGAAGGCGATCCTGCGGGAGATCGAAAGCGGGAGATTCCCTTTTTCGCGGGCTGACGAAGATATCCACATGAATATCGAGCGGCGGCTCACGCACAAGATCGGTTCCGCGGGGGGAAAGCTCCATACCGCGAGAAGCCGCAACGACCAGGTGGCGCTGGATATGCGGCTCTATCTCAGGGAGGAGATGCGGGCGATTATCGGGGCGCTGGAGGATCTCAAGGGCGAGCTGGCGCGGGGAGCCAAGCGGCACCTGGGAGTCATCATGCCGGGCTATACCCATCTGCAGAAGGCGCAGCCGGTGCTCTTTTCCCATCATCTTTTAGCCTACGTCGAAATGCTGGAGCGCGACCGGGAGCGCATGAGCGCCTGTCTGGAGCGGGTCAACGTCTTGCCTCTGGGCTCCGGGGCCCTGGCGGGAACGACTTTTCCGATCGATCGCGCGTACGTGGCGAAGCTGCTCGGCTTCGCGGGGATCTCGAAGAACAGCATCGATGCGGTGAGCGATCGGGACTTCCTCCTGGAGTTTCTCTCGGCATCGGCGATTCTCTTCGTGCACCTGAGCCGTCTTGCGGAGGAGATGATCCTGTGGTCCAGTGAAGAATTTGGATTCGTCGAGCTTCCCGACCGCTACTGCACCGGGAGCTCGATGATGCCGCAAAAGAAGAATCCGGACGTGGCCGAGTTGGTGCGCGGCAAGACCGGAAGGGTATTTGGCCACCTCCATGCCCTGCTGACGATCATGAAGGGGCTGCCCCTGGCCTATAACCGGGATCTCCAGGAAGACAAGGTTCCGTTGTTCGATACGGCGGATACCGTCAAGGCGAGTCTCAAGATGATGCGCGAGCTGGTGCGCGGGGTAAAGGTCAAGAAGGGAAGGATGCTGGCGGCCGCGCGCGATGGCTTCATGAACGCCACCGACCTGGCCGATTACCTCGCAGGCCGGGGCGTGAATTTCCGCGCCGCGCATGCCCTGGCCGGGAGAGTGGTCCGTCTCTGTTTGGAGCGGCGCTGCCGGATCGAAGAGCTTTCGCTCGGGGAACTGAAGCGCTTTTCGCCGAAGATCGAGAAGGATGTCTACCGCTATCTCAGCGCGGAGGCTGCGGTTCAGCGCCGGCGGGCTGCCGGGGGGACCGCCTTGGCCAATGTGCGGCGCCGCCTGAAGGAGCTGGGAGTATGAATCAAGTAAAAAGGCAAAAGGCAAAAGGCGGGAAAGGGATTTGTTTTTTACTTTTAACTTTTTACTTTTGCCTTGCCGTCTTTGCGGGTTGCGGCAAGAAAGGGGAGCCGCGCGCCCCGGAGCTGGCCACGCCCGAAACCATCCGGGACTTGAGGGCGCAGGCCCAGGACAGCGGCATCGCGCTTACCTGGAGCCGGCCGATGCGCTACGTGGACGGAAAAGAGCTGCGCGACCTGGCGGGTTTCGTGATTTTTCGCAAGGAGATTTCTCAGAGCTGCCCGGACTGCCCGGCGCCCTTTCGAGAACGGGCCGCGGTCAACGTGGAAGATCAGGAGAAGTTTATCAAGAAAAAACAGTTCCGCTTCGTGGACCAGGAGCTGCAGCCCGGGACAACGTACCGCTACCGCGTCTTCTCCCGGCTCATGGACGACTCGCTGAGCGATCCATCCAACGAAGCGGGAGCGACTTCGAAGCCCTAAATGCACCATTTTGAATACCGCAAGGGAGAGCTGTTTGCCGAGGGCGTTCCTGTCCGGCGCATAGCGCGGGAGGTCGGGACCCCCGCCTACGTTTACAGTTTAGCCACGCTCAAGCGCCACTACCGGGTCTTCGACCAGGCCTTCGCAAGGGTGCCCCACGTGGTCTGCTTTTCCGTGAAATCCAACTCCAACCTGGCGGTTCTCAGGGCGTTCGCCAGGGAGGGAAGCGGCTTTGACATCGTTTCCGGAGGCGAGCTCTTTCGCGCCCTGAAGGCCGGCGCCGATCCGAAGAAGATCGTTTTCTCCGGCGTGGGGAAGAAGAAAAAAGAGATCGAGGACGCGCTCGCGGCGGGGATCTTGATGTTCAATGTCGAATCGGAGGAGGAGCTGAGTTTTTTGAACGAGGTGAGCGGCGGCTTGAGAAAGAGAGCGCCGATCAGCCTGCGGGTCAATCCCGATGTGGACCCCAAGACCCACCCTTACATCTCGACCGGAATGAAGAAGAGCAAGTTCGGCATCGACATCAAACGTTCCGCGGAGCTGTATAAGAAGGCCCTGTCCCTGAAAAATCTCGAAGTGATCGGCGTGGACTGCCATATCGGATCGCAGCTCACATCGGTTGGCCCGTTTATCGATGCCGTCTCCCGGATCAGAGAGTACCTCGACCGGGTCCTGGTCGGATATCTGAGAAAGGAAGGGGTCGATGTCCGCTACCTCGACCTGGGCGGGGGGCTGGGTATTCAATATAAAGACGAGGAGCCTCCTCACCCGGAAGAGTACGCGGCTGCGTTGATCCAGGGCCTGGAGGGGCTCGCGGTGACGCTCATCCTGGAGCCCGGCCGGGTGATGGTGGGAAACGCCGGAATATTGGTCACGGAGGTTCTCTATTTGAAGGAAACCGAGGAAAAGAGATTCGTCGTGGTGGACGGCGGTATGAACGACCTGATCCGTCCCGCCCTTTATGGCTCCTACCAGGCGATTCGTCCCGTGGTGGAACGCAAGGCCGAGACCATCGTGGCGGACGTCGTCGGGCCGATCTGCGA
>Ga0155283_1003_pt1 | contig 12167 bp, 9 predicted proteins | sample RifCSPhighO2_02_FD_106251 | JGI IMG/M metagenome (GOLD analysis project Ga0155283, IMG submission 106251) | Deltaproteobacteria bacterium RIFCSPHIGHO2_02_FULL_60_17 | reverse complement strand
TGGCTTCCGCCGGGGCTGCCGGAGCCGCCGGTGCCGCCGCGCCTCCCGCTGGAGCAGGGGCCATCGCGCCGGTCTCACCGGGCGCGCCGCCCGCCGGGGCCGCCGGTGCCGCCGGAGCCGGAGCTGGAGGAGGAGCTGGTTCTTCCTTCTTGCCACAACCGGCTACGGCTAGTGTCAAAGTAAAGAGGGCTACACCCGACCACAAAACGATTCTCTTTCCCATCTTGATTCACCTCCTTTCGCGCATCAAAGACCCATTGCTGAGAACACATTTTTTATTGCACAAGTATCCCCCACTTTCAAGGGGAAATGAGGAAAAGCGGATTCACAGCTCCGGGACCAAAGTCGCAGATTCCGAAGACTGCTATTCCGGGTCTGCTTCTTCCGATGAAAGGTCGCCGTCATCTGCTTCGGCTTGCGCCCGCGGGGGCGGAGCTGTCTTCGATCCGCTGACGATCGGAATCCTCGCCCGCAGGGAGTTCTCGAAGACGGGAACCGGGTAACCGGCCTCCTTGAAATTGACCTCCAACCAGTCGATCCCCTCAGGGACAAGAAAGTCTTCCGATCCGGATTCCCGGCCGGCCTCGGTCATGAAGCCAAGCCAGATCGGCAACGCGGTCCTTGCCCCGGTCTCCCGATCTCCCACCGGACGATGGTCGTCGTAGCCGACCCAGACCCCGGCGATGAGAGCCGGGGTATAACCGATGAACCAGCCGTCACGGAACTCACTGGTCGTCCCGGTCTTGCCGGCGACGTGACGCCCGAGCTTCGCCACCGCTCTCCCGGTGCCGCTCTGGACCACGTTTTTCAACATGTCCGTGATCACGTAGGAGATCTCCGGCGAGATCACCTGCCTCGTCTCGGGGCCGTTTTCCTCCAACAATTTCCCGTTCCGGTCCGTAACCCTGGTGACAAACAGCGGTTCGACAAGCTGACCGCCGTTGGCAAAGACGGCATAAGCGCGCACGAGCTCGAGGAGCGACAGGGACGAAGAGCCCAGAGACAGAGAGAGATTCTTTTCCATAGGAGACTCTATCCCCAGCTTGCGGGCCTGCCTTATGACCCGCTCCACTCCCAGGCGCCCCACCAGACGAACCGCCACGCTGTTCAGGGAATGGGCCAGGGCGCTGCGCAGCGTAACCGGCCCGAAGAACCGATTTTGGTAATTCTGCGGGCGCCAGTATTTCCCCGGCGCCATGCGGAAGTTGAGCGGACCGTCCCGGATTACGGACAACTCCGACAGGCCGCTCTCCAGAGCGGCTGAATAGATAATCGGTTTAAAGGCGCTTCCCGGCTGTCGTTTTGCCTGCACGGCGCGATTATACTCGCTCAACGAGAAATCGTACCCTCCCACCAGGGCGCGCACGGCGCCGGTGCGCGGATCCAGCGCCAGAAGCGCCCCCTCCACTTCTCCCTTGGCGGGGTCGGCGGAGCCGGTCTTTTTCTTGAGCCTCAGGCGGACCTCGTCCAATCCGTCCCGCACCGCCTTCTGCGCGGCCAACTGCAGCGACGCATCCAGCGATGTGTAGATCTGAAGCCCCCCCTGCAGAAGGGGATCAAAGCCGTAGCGCTCCCCGATCGTTTGACGGATATATTCCACGAAGTGGGGGGCGATCTGGGAGTTGAGCATGGGGGCCGGCGTCAGCCGGATCGGAACATGGAGGGCCTCTTGATACGCCGCCTCGGCAAGAAACTTCTCCTCCAGCATTCGTTTCAGAACGTAGCGCTGCCTCTCGGTCGCGGAAAAAAAATCCCGGTAGGGAGAGCTCCGGCTCGGCGAGCGCGGCAGCCCCGCGAGCAACGCCGCCTCGGCCACGCTCAGGCTCTCCACCCCCTTGGCGAAATAGTCCCGGCTGGCCGCCTCTATACCGTAATTGCCGTGGCCGAAATAGACCTGATTGAGATAGAGGTGGAGAATCTCCTCCTTGGTATGGTTCGTCTCGACCCGGTAGGCCAAAATGGCCTCCCGGATCTTGCGCCTGAGGGTCCTTTCCGGTGTGAGAAAGAAGCCGCGCACGAGCTGCTGCGTGAGGGTGCTGCCTCCTTCGCGCACTCCGCCTTTCCTCAAGTTGGCGAAAAAGGCGCGCAGGATGGCGAACCCGTCCACTCCCTTGTGCGTAAAGAAGCGCGCGTCCTCGGCGGCAAGGAAGGCCTGGATCACGTGAGACGGAACCCGATCCAGCGGAACGACGATTCTTCTTTGATGGTAGAACTCTCCGATCGGCCGGCCGCGCACGTCATAAACCGTGCTGACCACCGGCGGCTGATAGTTCGTCAAATCCAAACGACGGGGCAGGTCGTGGCCGTAGTAGTAAACCAGCCCGAGCATACCGGCCAGCCCAAAAAAGAAAACAACGGCAAAGCTCAAAAGGATGATTCTATAAAAAACGAAACCGGGACTTTTCAACTGCGCACCTTCTGGTAACGGAATTCTATCAGAACCCCAAAAACATTTCTAAGCGCCCCGATTGCCCGCCTCGATCCGCGACAAGCTTGCAAAAAAGTCTCAGACCGGAAAAACCCCGCGAAAGATACTCCCGCGGCCCGCTGCTCTTCTCGGCCAAGAGAAAGCCCCAATTCACAAAAACTGTTTATAAGTTGTTGATAAGTCGCCCAGGGCTCAAAGTACAAGGCTGAAAATCGCTAACGCGAGCGAATCGCCTAAATTCTCAGCATGAAACACGACGTTATATCAAATAGTTAGACAAATATTTTTAAAAGACGCCCGCTGATTTTGAGCCCGATTTCGCGCACCACCGGCCACTCCGGGCTGCGCAGGAGACGACTCAAGGCGAGATAAAGCACAGTGCCAAGTCCAAGCAGCGAAAGGAAAATCGCGCCATGCCACCACAGGCTCCTCTCCGCGCCGACCCAGTCGACGCTGCGAGCGATAAGAAGGAGCGGAAGCGCCATCAGCAGAGCATTGAAAAGATTGTGCCGGAATGAGAAAAAGAAATCCGTCAAAGGAAACGGCCGCAAACGACGACGCAGAATCCAAAGCAACGCCAGAAAATTAAAAGTCGCCGAGATGGCAGTGGCCAGGGCGAGTCCGCCGTGGGACAGCGAGAAAATAGCGATGCCTCCGGAGGCGGTTGCGATCATGCGGGTTAGCAGGTTGGGATCCGAACCGCTCGATATCTCTCCCATCAGCGCCAGGCTGCAAACAAAATTCAGCGCGAACGACCAGGAGGCGACCCATACCGGCGTCCGGGTATCTTCCATGGCGTAAAACACGGGCACCACCAGCCTGGTGCCGGAGACTCCCCACAACCCCAAAGAAAAATAGATCAGCGCCCGGGCCGTGCCGAGCGTGGCCGCGGCATCAAACGCGCCCCGCTGAAATAGCAGAGAAAAAACCGGCACCGAGACCACCATCAGTCCGAGCGTGGCCGGAAGGGAGATGAAGTTGACCAGCCTCAGCGAATAGGACAGACCCGCCTTCAACTCGGCAATTTCTTTCCGGGCCACCAGCGAGGAGAAACTCGGCAGCGCCGCGGTCCCCAAGGCCACGGCAAAGATCCCGAGCGGAAATTGCAGCAGCCGGTCCGCATAATAGAGGTAGGAGACGCTTCCCTCGGGCAGCAGGGAGGCCAGAATCGTGCTCACCAAGACATTGATCTGATAGACCGCCGCGCCGAAGAGCATCGGCCCCATGAGCAGGAGCAGGCGCTTGAGAGCCGGATCCGTGAAGTGATAATCCGGGGCGTAGGTGAATCCTTGGCGCGACAGGTAGGGTATCTGGAGAAGGAGCTGCGTCGCGCCGCCGATCACAACCCCGTATCCAAGGGCGATCACCGGCCGGTCCAGAAAAGGAGCGAAGAGAAGCGCGCACAGAACGATCGAGAGGTTGAGCAGGACCGGAGACAAAGCCGGGGCCATGAAATGGCGCAACGAGTTCAGCACCCCCATCGCCAGGGCGACCAGGCTGACAAAAAATACGTACGGGAACATCAGCCGGGTAAGGAAAACCGTGAGCGCGAATTTCTCCCCGTCGGCCCTGAACCCCGGCGCAAACAGCTCGGTGAGGGGCGCTGCAAAGAAAATCCCGAGAAGGGTGAGCAGCCCCAAGAACAACCCGGCAAAGGTAAAAACGATGCGGGCGATCCGCATGGCTTCGTCTTTTCCCCGGTTGGTCAGATAGTCCGTGAAGATCGGGATAAAACCCGCTGTGAGCGCGCCCTCCGCGGTCAGACGGCGCAGCAGGTTAGGGATCCTGAAAGCGACAAAAAAGGCATCCGCCACCCCCTGGGCTCCGAAGAGGTAGCCGACCACCATGTCGCGTAGCAGTCCGGTGAGCCGGCTGAGGAGGGTGAAAAACCCGACCACGCCCGCCGCCCTGGTAATCCTCCCAACCTCTTCCATCGCATTGACTCCTCAACTGGCAAATGGTAAGCAGTAAGCACTAATCACACGGAGGTAGCCCTTGGCTGTTCATCCATCGGTAATCAAAAGGCACCAGCAGAGCTTAAAAAAGAGAGTGAGAAATCAGGAGGCCAAATCCCGCATCAGGACTCTCATCAAAAAAGCCAGAAAGGCCATCGAGCTCAAGGATCGTGCAGGCATCTCCGCTCAACTGAAAGACGTCGACCGCGCCCTGGGCAAGGCGGTGAGCCGGGGAATCCTGAAATCCAACACTGCCTCACGCTGGCTGTCCCGCTTGGCGCGCAGCGCCTACCGTCTGGCTACCACCCCGTAGCCACTCTTGTAAGTCATTTCCCGCCGAATCAAGAAACAAGCATAACGAGGCGCGAGCCCCGAGTTGACTGAGGCGTACTGTTCTTGTACGCCGCAGGGAGAACGAGGGGCGATAAACGAAGTTAGGCGCAGTTAATTGGTTCGGCGTCAAAATAGTTCCATGAGCCGCTGATGCAGCTCCCGCGAAAACTTCTCCACCAGCCGTTCTCTGGCTTCCTGCTTGAGGGTCTCTGTAAGCTGGATATCGGTCATACGGCGAACATCCCCCGGATTCAAAGTCCCGCTCTTAAAGCCGGACGAGCTGGTCACCACGGCGCCTCGCGAGCCGCTGTGCACCTCGGCCAACCGGGCTCCTTGGGTGCGCCACAGGAGCTCATCCGGGGAGCGTCGCCTGAGGTTCATGTCAACGACCAGCGCCATCTCAAACTGCAGCACCTCATCCTCCCGGTTCACCGCCACCACCCGGCTATCGAAAGAACGGACCACGCCGGTCAGTACGGCATCGGCCCGCTCCGGGCTATCGACGACCTGGAGCTGACCGCGCTGGCGCAATTCGCTCCGCAGGGCGGAGCTGAGCTCGCTCTCGATCCCGACTTCCCGGCTTCTGTTCACCAGGGTCTCGACAAAAACGGTCTTAACGTCTTTAGGGAAGCCTTCTCCCTTGCCCGCGAACTGGTATCCACACCCGCTCCCCAACAAAAGCAGAAGCGCGACCACCCGAGTTTGGATTTTAGATTTTGGATTTTGCCTTTTGCCTTTTGCCTTCATTCGGTTCGCCCCTCCAACACGATATTGACGAGCTTGCGCGGCACCTGGATCACCCGTTGGATCGCTCTGCCGGCAAGAAAACTCTTAACCCTCGGGTCAGCCAGCGCCTCAGCCTCAATATGGTCTTTGCCGGCATCGGCGGGCACGGTAATTTTTCCCCGCACCCTCCCGTCGACCTGGACGACGATCAGCAACTGTTCCTCTTCCAATGCCTCTGGGGAGTAAAATGGCCAGCGGACCTCTTCCAACCCTGTTTGATGACCCAGGCTCTCCCACAACTCGCTTGCCGCATGAGGCACAAACGGGTAAAGCAGCGTCACGATCGTTTCCAACCCGCCTTTGACCAGCGGGGCCTCCCCCTTCCATTCCGAACCGTCCCTGACCACCTGGCCCAAAGCGTTGAGCAGCTCCATGATGGCGGCGATCGCAGTGTTGAAATGGAATCTCCCTTCGATATCGTCCGTAACCCTCTTGATGGTACGATGAATGATCCGGCGCAGTTCTTTAAATTGGGGAGGGACCTCGCCCTGCTCGATGTCCCCTCTGGCGCGGACCAGGACATCCCGATGCTGATGGACGAAGCGCCATAGCCGGGTGAGAAAACGATAGGCCCCCTCGACGCCCTGGTCGCTCCATTCGAGGTCTTTTTCCGGAGGCGCGGCAAAAAGCGCAAAGAGCCGGGCGGTGTCCGCGCCGTAGTAGGTGATGAGCTGTTCCGGATCCACGATGTTCTTTTTCGACTTGGACATCTTCTCCACCCGCCCCTGTCGAACCGGCGCATCACAGCGGGGACAGCGCCAGCCTTCTTTCTCCGAACCCGCCAGATCTTCTGGAAAAAGCCAGTCGTGCTCTTCGCATCGGTAGGTCTCTTTGCAAACCATTCCCTGCGTGAGAAGGTTTGTAAAAGGTTCGCCGACTTTTGTAAGTCCTAAATCCCGCACCACTTTGGTGAAGAACCGAGCATAGAGAAGGTGCATCACGGCATGCTCGACTCCGCCGATGTACTGATCCACCGCCATCCAGTATCCGGCCTTGTCCGGATCGAACGGAGCCGAGTCCAGCTTGGGCGAAAGGTAGCGCAAAAAGTACCAGGAGGAGTCGACAAAGGTATCCATGGTGTCGGTTTCCCGGCGCGCCACGCCCATGCACTTTGGGCAGATCACTTTCAAGAATAGCTCGTCCTCCCGCAGCGGAGAGCCGCCCTTGCCCGTGAACGGAACGTCGGGCGGAAGCGTCACCGGTAGATCCTTTTCAGGCACAGGAACGATGCCGCAGCTATCACAATAGATGATGGGAATAGGAGTCCCCCAGTAGCGCTGCCTGGAGATGCCCCAGTCGCGCAGGCGATAATTGACCTTCGCCTCTCCGAGGCCGCGCTCGACCAGCCAGTCGATCGCCCGTCGCTTGGCCTCCGCTACGGTGAGGCCGTCGAGGAAGCCGGAGTTGATCTTGATGCCGTCGCCGGTGTAGGCCTCGCCGGTCCAATCCGGCGGCCGCTTTACAGTCTCAATAATGTCCAGGCCGTGCGCTTTCGCGAAGTCCCAGTCCCGCTGGTCCTCCCCGGGCACCGCCATAATGGCGCCGGTGCCATAGGTCGTCAGCACGTAGTCGGCGATGAACAGCGGGATCGCCGCTCGGTTGAAAGGGTTCACCACCTGCACCGATAGCCTGAGCCCGCGCTTGGGACGGTCCTCAGCCGTGCGTTCCTGCTCAGACTGCTTGAGCACCTCGCTGCGGAAGCGCTCCACCTCGGCCCGCTCGCCCGCTCCAGCGACCAGGCGGTCGACCAGCGGGTGGTCGGGTGCGAGCACGGCGTAGGTCATGCCGAACGCAGTATCGGGCCGCGTGGTGAAGACGCGGATCTTCAAGTCCGGGCGGCCCTCCACCGGGAGGTCGAACTCCGCGCCTTCGCTGCGGCCGATCCAGTTGCGCTGCATGAGCAAAACTTTTTCCGGCCAGCCGGCAAGTTGATCCAGGTCCCGCAGCAACTCCTCGGCGTATGCGGTGATTCTAAAGAACCATTGCTCCAGCTCCTTCGTCGCAACCGAGGTGTCGCATCGCCAGCATAGAGGTATGTTGGTAACTTCCCGTGTAATCACCTGCTCGTTGGCGAGCACGGTCTCACAGGAAGGGCACCAGTTGACCGAGGACATCTTTTTGTATGCCAGTCCTCGCTCATACATCTTCAAAAAAATCCACTGGTTCCATCTGTAGTAGCCGGGCTCGCAAGTGGCGACCTCACGGTCCCAGTCGTAGCTAAAGCCCATCTGCTTGAGCTGATCCCGCATGTAAGCGATATTCTCCGTGGTCCATTTGGCGGGATGCACTCCCCGCTCAATGGCGGCGTTTTCCGCCGGCAGGCCGAAGGCATCCCAACCCATGGGATGGAGCACGTTAAAGCCTCTCATCTTTTTGTAGCGCGCCACCACATCGCCGATGGAATAGTTGCGCACGTGTCCCATGTGGATGCGGCCCGAAGGATAGGGAAACATCTCCAGCAGATAATACTTCGGCAGGCGCGGATCCTCGGTGACCCTGAAGCTGTTTTTCTCCTCCCAGATCCTCTGCCACTTTTCTTCAATCTTTTTCGGGTGGTAGCGCTCTTCCATGGCTCAGATGGACCGTCCCGCCGGCATTTACTTAAATCGATATTGTGCACATTCTGACTTCCAAGTGCAACGGTTCATGTATTTTGGGTCTGTCGGAAGGAACGCTTTACTCTTTCACACCGCCGGCCTGCGCCACCTGATCCAGCACGCCGTTGATAAAGGTAGCTGAATCTCCCGAACCGTAGCGCTTGGCGATCTCGATCGCCTCATCCATGCTGACGTGCATCGGAATGTCCTCACAAAAGAGCATTTCGTAAGTGGCCACCCGCAGGATAGTCAAATCCACCTTGGCCATGCGGCTGAGCTTCCAGTGCTCCGCGCACTGCTTGAGGAGATGGTCGATCTCCTTTCTATGCCCGACTACTCCCGAGACCAGCCGCCGGGCAAATTCCTTAGCCTCCGGGTTGCCCTCAAAATGGCGCAAAAAGAACTCCAGCGACGCCGGTGCCAGGTCGCCGGTCATCTCCACCTGGTAAAGGGCCTGCAGCGCAAGCTCTCTGCCTTTTCGCCGATTACCCATAGCGAACCCGCCGGTACACACTAGGCAGAACGCAGTAGGCAGCGCTTCCGGACTGCCTTCTGCCGCCTGCTTTCTGTGCACTGTATTTACGGAATTTCCCTGTTCAGACTGGCCATCTCGATCGCCGTGAGGGCGGCCTCGAATCCCTTGTTTTCCGTCTTTGCGCCGGCGCGCTCCATGGCCTGCTCGACGTTGTTCGTGGTCAGCACCCCGAAGGCGATGGGTATCCGGTGCTTCAAAATCACCGCGCCGATCCCCCTGGTGACCGCATCGGAAATGTATTCAAAATGAGGCGTATCGCCGCGAATCACGGCCCCCAAACAGACCAGCGCGTCGTAGCGGCCGCTCGCGGCCATCTTCTCCGCCAGCAGCGGGATCTCGAAGGCGCCTGGAACCCGGACAACATCGATGTTCTTCTCTTCCCCGCCGTGGCTTTTGAGGCCATCCAGCGCGCCCTCCAGCAGACGATCGGTGACGAGGTTGTTGAAGCGGCTCACCACCACCCCGAACTTCATCCCTCTGGCGTCGAGCGCCCCTTCTTTCGCCTTAACCATGGAAGTCTGTCGTGACTAGCCTTTGCGCGACTTGGCCTCCAGCTTGGAGAAAAGATGGCCGAGCTTTTCCTTCTTGGTGCGCAGGTACCCGATGTTGGATTCCTGGGGCGGAACCTCGAGCGGCACCCGTTCCACCACGGCGAGGCCGTATCCTTGCAGGCCGACGATCTTGCGTGGATTGTTGGTCAACAAGCGCAGCTTGTGCACTCCCAGGTCGCGCAATATCTGCGCGCCGATGCCGTAGTCTCTGAGATCCTCTTTGAAGCCCAATTCCAGGTTGGCCTCCACTGTATCCAGCCCCTGGTCCTGAAGCGCGTAGGCCCTGATCTTGTTGGTGAGCCCGATCCCTCTCCCCTCCTGGTGCATGTAGACCAGGACCCCTTTTCCCTCCTGATCGATCATCTTGAGAGACTGGCGAATCTGATCGCCGCAGTCGCAACGCTCCGAGCCGAAGACATCGCCGGTGAGACACTCCGAATGCATCCGCACCAGCACGCTCTCACCCGGCTTAATCTGATTCTTGACCAAGGCCATGTGCTCGTACGAATCCACGTTGTTTCTGTAGGCGATCGCCTTGTACATCCCTCCCTGGATAGTCGGAAACTCGGCTTCCGCCACCCGTTTTACCAGACACTCGCTGCGCAACCGAAAAGCAATGAGATCGCTGATGGACGCCATGCGGAGGTCGTGTCTGCGGGCGAACTCCTCGAGATCGGGCATCAGGGCGACCGACCCGTCATCCTGGAGGATCTGGCACACCACCCCCGCCGGCTCGAAGCCGGCGAGGCCGGCGAGATCCGCGGCCGCCTCGATGTGGCCGGTCCGGACCAAAACGCCGCCGTTTCTGGCTTGGACCGGGAAGACGTGGCCCGGCACCACCACGTCCCCGCGTTTGGTCTTCTTGGCCACCGCGGCCTTGATCGTCCGCGCCCGGCTCATCGCCGAGGCCCCGGCGCCCGCGTCCGCGCGCAGCGATATCGACGCCCCCATTGGATTGCTGACAGCGGAGCTGGTCTCCTGCGCCATCAACGGGATCCCCAACTGCTTCATTCTTTCCTCGGTCAGGCTCAGGCAGATGAGCCCGCGACCGTAACGCAGCATGAAATTGACCGCCTCGGCGGTGATCTTCTCGGCGCCAACGCACAGGTAGCCCTCGCTGTCGTCCCCGGCGTCGTCGACCAGAACGATCGTTTTTCCGCTGCGGAGCTCCGCCAGCGCCTCTTCAATGGTGCAGACCGGCATATCCTGAATTTTCTGAAGGCCAGCCGCTCAAAAATCGTTGAAAGAGCTGTCTCTGCTCAGGCTCCCGCTTTCGAGCAGGCGTTGAACATATTTGCCGATAATATCGGTTTCGATGTTGACTTTAGCACCAACCCTGAGCCCAAGCAAATTAGTGCGCCGCAGCGTGTAGGGGATGATCGCGACTGAAAAACGCTGCTTTTCGCACTGGTTCACGGTCAAGCTGATGCCGTCCACGGCCACCGAGCCTTTGGGGACCAGAAAGGGATGGATAGACGGCGGGACCTGAAAGGAAAAGAAGCTGAACTTGCCTCGCTTCTTGATCTCGCGGGCGATTGCGACGCCGTCCACGTGGCCGGTCACCAGATGACCGCCGAGCCGATCGCTCAAACGGACCGGACGCTCCAGGTTCACCGGGCGCCCGCGCCTGAGATGCTTTAGACTGGTCCGCGCGAGCGTCTCCGGGGAGACCTCCACGGTAAAGCGGTCCTTCTCCTTGTCCACCATGGTGAGGCAGGCGCCGTTCACGGCGATGCTGGAGCCGAGTTCCATCTCGCCCAGGGGCAAACGGGTGGTCACCGTGAGCGTGCCGGCCCCTTTGCGCGCCTGCCAGCGGTAAACCCTGCCTACGTCTTCGATAATCCCGGTGAACATTCTGCCTTCTGCCTTTTTCTCAAAGATACCCGGAAACCAGGAGATCGTCCCCTAACTTTTTGATCTCAATATCTTTGATGCTCTTGCACTGGGCCATTTGTCTGATCCCCAGACCGCCAATCATCTCTTTTCCCTCTCCGCCGATCAGCTTGGGGGCGTAAAAAAACAAAATCTTATCGACGATACCTTCTTTCAATGCCCAACTCGCCGTAATGGCCCCGCCTTCAATCATAACACTATTGAGGCCCATCTTCCCCAATCTTTTCAAAACCGCGGTGAAAGGGATCCGACCTGCCCGCAGCGGCAACTGCCACACCGTCGCTCCGGTGCGCCTGATCGTCTTGATCTTTCCCGCCGGCGCCCGGCTGCCGGTGATTATAATGGTCTTCTCGGGATCGCGCCGGCGCAGCAACCGGGCTTTCAGCGGGATGCGCAGCCGCCCGTCCAGAACCACCCTCCAGGGATCACGACCCCCGCGCAAGCGACAGGTGAGTCTGGGATCGTCGGCAAGCACTGTCCCGGCGCCGATAAGAACCGCATCCACTTGATTGCGCAGCCGATGGACATATTGACGCGAGACGCTTCCCGTCACCCAGCGGGAATCTCCGGTCGAGGCGGCGATTCTGCCATCGAGGGAAGCGGCGAGCTTTAAAATGATGAAGGGGACCTGGCGTGTGATGTGCTTGCTGAAGGCCTCGTTCAGTCTCCGGCATTCCCTCTCCAGCAAGCCGACATCGACCCGAATCCGCGCCTGTCTCAGCTTGCGAATGCCTTTGCCGGATACCAGCGGATTGGGGTCAACCATCCCGACGACCACGCGGCGCACCCCGGCCCGGATGAGGGAGAGAGCGCATGGCGGCGTCCTCCCGTGATGGCTGCAGGGCTCCAGGTTAAGGTAGAGAGTCGCGCCGCGGCCCTTTTTCCCGGCTCGCCTGAGAGCGACGATCTCGGCATGATCGCCTCCGGCGCGCCGGTGGTAACCGGCGCCGGCGATTTTTCCGCCCCGGACGAGCACCGCCCCAACCAGCGGATTCGGGCTCGTCCTGCCGGCGCCTTTACGAGCCAGCGCCAGCGCCATCTCCATGTATCGTTTGTCGCGATCATCTGCCATCGGAGCGTTGAAAAAAG
>Ga0155283_1007_pt2 | contig 14434 bp, 14 predicted proteins | sample RifCSPhighO2_02_FD_106251 | JGI IMG/M metagenome (GOLD analysis project Ga0155283, IMG submission 106251) | Deltaproteobacteria bacterium RIFCSPHIGHO2_02_FULL_60_17 | reverse complement strand
CTGGGTGATCTCCTGGTTGCACTCCACCAAGACCTTGCGGTTCTCAGGATCCACAATGTCATGGGCGGCGACGCGCCCGATCACGTCCTCCCAGGAGACCGCCACATGCTTGATGCGGGCGAGCTCCATCTGCCGGATCAACGGCCGGGTGAATTTGCGACCCTCTTTGACAATGATCTCGTTGCTCTTGGGATCGCGCACATCCGAACCGGCCTTCACCCCGGCGAGCTGATCGGGCTTGAAGACCAGCGAGGGCTTGCGGCCTTCGAACACGATGGTGTCGCTCTGGTAATAATAGTTGAGCAGATCTTCCGTGGTCATCCCCAGGCCCCTCAACAGGACCGTGGCGTGGAATTTGCGCCTGCGGTCAATGCGGACATAGAGGATATCTCTCGGATCGAATTCGAAATCGAGCCACGAGCCGCGGTAAGGAATCACACGGGCGGAGTAAAGGAGCTTGCCGCTGGCATGCGTCTTGCCCTTGTCGTGTTCGAAAAACACTCCGGGCGAGCGATGGAGCTGGCTCACGATCACCCGCTCGGTCCCGTTGACCATGAAGGTCCCATTTGTGGTCATTAATGGGATCTCGCCGAAATAGACTTCCTGTTCCTTGACGTTCTTGATGCTCCGGCTGCCGGTCTGGGGGTCCGCGTCCCACAAGACCAGCTGCACCGTAACCTTCAATGGGGCCGCATAGGTCATGCCGCGCTGATGGCATTCCTCGACGTCGTACTTCGGCTCGCCGAGGCTGTAGCCGACAAACTCCAGAGAGGCGGTCTCGTTGAAATCCTTGATCGGAAAGACGGACTTGAATACCTCCTGGAGCCCCAGGTTTTGTCGCTGGGCCGCCGCCAGGTCCTTTTGCAGAAAGAGGTCATAGGAGTTTTTTTGGATTTCGATCAGGTAGGGCAGGTCGATGATTTTCTTGATCCTGCCGAAATTACGCCGGAATCTCAGATTGTGGGCCACTTGAAACGCCATGAGTACTCCTCTTTTCGTTATTCGTTATTAGTTATTCGTGTATTCGTGTTCACTCACCTACCGGATAGCGAATAAACGGAGATACGACTAAACGAGTAACGAATCATCACTTAATCTCGACTTTGCCTCCCACCTCTTCGATCTTCTTTTTAATCGTCTCGGCCTCAGCCTTGGCGACTCCCTCCTTCACCGGCTTGGGCGCTCCATCGACCAGATCCTTCGCTTCCTTCAGCCCCAGACCGGTGAGCTCGCGCACCACCTTAATGACCTGGATCTTCTTATCCCCCGTCTCGGTCAGGATCACGTTGAACTCCGTCTTCTCCTCCTGGGCCGCCGCAGGCCCCGCCTGGGCCGCCGCGACCGCCACCGGCGCTGCGGCGCTGACGCCGAGCTCGCCTTCCAGCTCCTTCACCAGAGCCGCCGCGTCCATAAGCGTCATGCTCTTGATGTATTCTTTCACCTGTTCTCGCGTTACTTCTGTCATGGGTCTTTCCCCTTTCTATGAATTTCAAATTTAAGATCTAAAAATTAAGCCTCGGATTTTCCTTTGCGCAGTGTTTCCAGAAGCCGGACCACTCTCGCGCCCGGCTCTTGGATCAGACGAAGGAGCTGGACCGCAGGGGCCTGCATCAGGGCAAGCAGCTTGGCCTGCAGCTCCGGGCGGCTAGGCATCCGGGCCAAGACCTTGACCTTGGCCTGATCCATGAACTCGCCCTCAAGCAACCCCCCTTTGATGGTCAGCTTCTCGTTCTCCTCGACAAACTTCACCAGGGTCTTGGAGAGCACGACCGGATCGTCGTAACCGAATACCCATGCGGTCGGACCCTCCAGCAAACGATCCAACGAATCGTACGCGGTATCCTTCAGCGCGCGCCGCACCAAGGTGTTCTTAATCACCTGATACTCTCCCGATGCCTGACGGATCTCCCGACGCAGCCGTGTCATCTGCGCCACGGTCAATCCCCGATATTCCGTCACGATGGCCATCTTGGCCGCTTTAAACTTTTCTTGAACCGCCGCGACCGTTTTGGCTTTTTCTTCGAGATTCAAAGCACTCGTTGCCAGTTCCGCCATTGCCACTTCTCCTTGCTTACGCCGCCAGCGCCCGGACTTGAGACAGGTCCAGCTTGACACCCGGCCCCATAGTCGTGGAAAGAGTAACCCCCAATACGTAATTGCCCTTGGCCGAGGCCGGCTTGGCCCTTAGGATGGAAATCAACACCGCCTTGGCATTGTCGAGCAGCTTCTCGGAGCCAAACGAAACTTTGCCGACGGGCACATGGACAATCCCCGCCTTGTCGACTCTAAACTCAAGCTTTCCGGCCTTGATTTCCTTCACCGCCTTGCCGATATCCTGGCTTACCGTCCCGGTTTTCGGGTTGGGCATCAGGCCCCGGGGGCCGAGGATTTTTCCGATCCTGCCCACCGCCCCCATCATATCGGGCGTCGCCACAGCCTTGTCGAAATCAAGCCATCCCTCGCTGATTTTTTTTACGAGGTCCTCGGCTCCGACAAAATCGGCGCCCGCTTCCTGAGCCTCTCGCTCCTTCTCCCCCTTCGCGAAAGCCAGGACTCGCACCGCCTTTCCCATCCCATGCGGCAAGACGACGGTCCCGCGGATATTTTGGTCCGCCTGTCTCGGGTCCACACCCAGCCGCACAGCCAAATCCACCGTCTCGTCGAATTTAGCCCGGGCGGTCTCATGGACCAGACGGAGTCCCTCTTCCAGCGGATACCTTTGGGTGCGATCCACCTTGGCGAACACCGCACGATAACTTTTTCCACTGCGTTTCATTTTGTCCCTCGTAGCTTAGCCTTCGATTTCCAGGCCCAAACTCCTCGCCGTTCCCTCGACCGTCTTCTCCGCTGCGGCTAAATCCTTGGCGGTAAGATCACGCAATTTGATCTGGGCTATTTCACGCACCTGGGCCCTGGTCACCTTTCCCACCTTCGTTTTGCCCGGCTCCCCCGACCCTTTCTCGATACCGGCCGCCTTCTTGAGCAGGACAGAAGCCGGCGGGGTCTTGGTAACGAACATAAACGAGCGGTCCGCATAGACCGTCACGATCACAGGGATGATCATTCCCTGCTGCGATTGGGTGGCGGCATTGAAGGCCTTACAAAACTCCATAATATTGACCCCCCGTTGCCCCAACGCCGGCCCCACCGGGGGACTGGGATTCGCCTGACCTGCCGGGATCTGAAGCTTTATCTCGCCGATTACTTTCTTAGCCATAACTTTAACCGTTCAAATCGTTGAAGCCGTTTAAGTCGTTCAAACCGTTTGAACCGATTGAAGGCGTTGAACGGTTTGACCTCATGTTTTTCAGTTTCGTTCCACTTGGACAAATTCCAATTCGACCGGCGTGGCGCGGCCGAAAATGCTGATCAGGACCCTCAGCTTGCCCTTGTCCGGCCGTACGTCCTCCACCACCCCGTTAAAGTCGGCGAAGGGACCATCGACCACCTTGACGCTCTCCCCCACGGAGAAAAGGACCCGGGGCTTAGGCTTGACAGCGCCCTCCTCCATCTGTTGCGTGATCGCCTTAACCTCCTCATCGCTTACCGAGGGCGCCTCGGACCATTCCGATTGCTTTCCCTCTCCGACAAATCCCGTTACTTTGGGTGTCTCTTTGACGACATGCCACGTTTCCTTGTTGAGCTCCATTTGCACCAGGATGTACCCCGGGAAGAACTTCCGCGAAGAGGTTTTCTTCTTACCTTTAACCAACTCCACCACTTTCTCCACCGGCACCAGGATCTCGCCGAAATATTCCTGCTTGCCGAGCGTCTTGATCCGCTCCTCCAGAGCTGCTTTGGCCTTCTGTTCGTAACCCGAGAACGTATGGACCACGTACCATTTTTTCGCCATATCGGAGAACCTAACTCAGGAATCTAGCTGACCAGCGCCTGAATAGCCCGCGTCAGGCCAAAATCTACCAAAGCCAGGAAGAGACCAATAATCAAAACCACGATCACGACCACCGAGGTGGCGGCATACGTTTCTTTCCGTGTCGGCCAATGGACTTTCTTAATCTCCTGCCAGGCTTCCTTAAAAAACTCCGCCGAGTGCCCGAACGCATCTCGAACGCTTTGTATCCATTCTCCCATGAGGGCGTCGAACGCGATGAGATGGCGGGTCAGGCAGGACTCGAACCTGCAACAACCGGATTTGGAGTCCGGCGCTCTATCCAGTTGGAGCTACTGACCCCTGGCTCTCCTTTACAGTTTCACCTCTTTATGCAGGGTATGGCTCCGGCAGAAAGGACAGAACTTCTTAAACGCCAACTTGTCTGTAGTCGTTTTTCTGTTTTTCGAGTTCGTATAGTTCTTTCGCTTGCACTTTTCACAGGCAAAGCCGATTAGCTCGCGCATGGCCTCCCCCCATTCTGGTCACTACTGGATAATCTTGGTAACTACCCCCGCACCGACTGTCCTGCCGCCTTCCCGGATGGCGAACCTCAAACCCTCGTCCATAGCAATCGGGGTAATCAGAGATATCTCCATGGTGACATTGTCTCCGGGCATGACCATCTCGGTCCCATCCGGTAATTTGACCACTCCGGTCACGTCGGTAGTGCGAAAATAGAACTGCGGCCGGTAGCCATTGAAAAACGGGGTATGCCTCCCCCCCTCTTCTTTCGTCAGCACGTAGGCTTCGGCCTTGAACTGGGTGTGCGGGGTGATGCTTCCCGGCTTAGCCAATACCTGTCCTCTTTCGACCTCTTCCCTTTTGGTCCCCCTAAGCAGGACTCCGATGTTGTCTCCAGCCCGCCCCTCGTCCAGAAGCTTGCGGAACATCTCAACCCCGGTGGCGACGGTCTTTTGGGTATCCTTAAAACCCACAATCTCCACCTCGTCGCCCACGTGGACTATCCCCCTCTCCACCCGGCCGGTTACCACCGTGCCGCGACCGCTTATGGTAAAGACGTCCTCCACTGGCATGATGAAAGGCTTATCGATATCCCGCACCGGCTCTTTGATATAACTATCCACTGCGGCCATGAGTTTCAGGACCCCTCCGCAGTGGGGACAGTCGTCCTTGGCACAGCCACATTCCAAGGCCTTCAAGGCGCTGCCAATCACGACCGGCGTATCATCACCAGGGAACTTATACTTGGAGAGCAATTCCCTGACCTCCAACTCTACGAGATCCAGGATCTCCTTATCGTCCACCATGTCCGCCTTGTTGAGGAACACTACAATGGCCGGAACCCCGACCTGGCGGGCCAGCAGGATATGCTCCCGGGTCTGGGGCATCGGACCGTCAGCCGCGGATACCACGAGAATGGCGCCGTCCATCTGGGCAGCGCCTGTAATCATGTTCTTCACATAGTCCGCATGGCCCGGGCAATCCACGTGGGCGTAATGCCTATTTGACGTTTCATACTCCACGTGGGCGATGTTGATGGTGAGCCCCCTTTCCCTTTCCTCCGGGGCCTTATCAATCTGGTCATAGGCCATGAACTTTGCCATGCCCTTTTTCTCCAGCACCTTAGTGATGGAGGCGGTCAGGGTCGTCTTTCCGTGATCCACGTGACCGATCGTCCCGATATTAAGATGCGGCTTCTTGCGCTCAAATTTCTGCTTGCTCATCTCATCCTCCTAATTTGTTTGCCGTTGCCCTATCTCTCCATGTCTCTCTCTGCCATGTCTCGTGGCAAAAGCCCAGGAGCGGGATCGAACCGCTGACCTCGTCCTTACCAAGGACGTGCTCTGCCGACTGAGCTACCTGGGCATTTCAGTCGTAAGCCATAGGCAAAATGGAGCGGGAAACGGGACTCGAACCCGCGACCCCGAGCTTGGAAGGCTCGCGCTCTACCAACTGAGCTATTCCCGCATGATGGTGGAGAGGGGAGGATTCGAACCTCCGAAGCCGTACGGCGGCAGATTTACAGTCTGCTCCCTTTGGCCACTCGGGAACCTCTCCTCCTCTACCTCGACAATAAATCCATAGACGCCCCGACCCTAACGGGCCACCCGCACCCAACCCGATCAGCAGCCTGCGACTTGCCGTCTGGAGCTGGCGATAGGAATTGAACCTACAACCTGCTGATTACAAATCAGCTGCTCTGCCGTTGAGCTACGCCAGCCTGGACTGTAAAAAAATTTTACGCGCCAACGCGAAAAACGCCGTACCCACCCTAGAAATAGTCGACGGGAAAGCCCTCGAAAAAACAGTATGGACCCCAACCCCTAAGGCAAATGACAGTAATTCCAACTGATTGTATACTGTAAACAAGTATATAAAGCACCTTCGCGGCACCTTGTCAATAGGTAGTACCCCACTCCTCGCCCGGCCAGCGGGGCCCGCACGCCATTCCTGGCCTTCCCGGAGCTAGCACCTGCGCCGGAGCAGCTCGTATAAAAAAATTCCCCCCGCCACGGACACATTGAGCGACGCGATCTTCCCTCTCATGGGTATCGAGACCAGAAAATCACACTCACTTTTGATCAAAGGGCGAATCCCGCTGCCCTCGCCTCCCAACACGGCTACAAGCCTCTCTGGATAATCCCGGTTGTAAAGAGTCTCGCGCGCCCCGGAGTCCAAACCAACTACCCAATACCCTTTCTTCTTCAAGGCGAGCAGCGCTCCTCTGAGGTTGGCAACGCGATAGATCGTCAGATAATGCACCGCCCCGGCCGATGCGCTCACCACCGTAGGGGTCACGCCCACCGAGCGATCTTTCGGGACCACGACGCGGCGGATTCCCGCCCCTTCCGCGCTGCGCAGCAACGCCCCGAGATTGCGTGGATCGGTAATCCCATCCAGGCACAAGATGCTGTCGGCACCCGGCTCCGCGCCAGCCTCCTGCTCGAGGTTCGAAAGTGAGCGGTACGGATAGGACAACACCCTGGCCGCAACCCCTTGGTGCTTGCCGTTTTGCGCCAGACGATCGAGGATTTCGGCGTCGACGTAACGAAGCGGCAGCCCGTGGCGCCTCGCTTGTTCCTCAATGGCACGCAAAGCCGCGCGGTGCTGGCCTTTCTTTGCCATTATAATCTCAAAGATTTCGCTCGGCGCGCTGCGCAACTTTTCCGCGACCGGATTCACGCCGAAACAAAACAGGGATTTTTCTTCTCTCTCAACCGGACCAGCCATTTCATTCAGACCATTTTACAACAAGGGGCACACCGGATAACATGGGTTTGCCGTGAAACGCACCTTAACCACCTATGTGGTCCTTGAGATTCTGCCTCCCTTTCTGCTCGGGTTGGCCGCCTTCACAATGATCCTCCTGATCGCCCGCATTCTCAAGCTGGTCGAGCTGGTGGTAACCCGCGGCGTTCCTTTCCTCGAGATCGCCAAGCTCTTCGCGCTAATTCTGCCCACCTTTCTAGAGATGACCGTACCCATGGCCCTCTTGCTGGCGATCTTCCTGGGACTGGGCAGGCTGTCAGGCGACCACGAACTGCTCGCCCTGAAGGCCTCAGGAATTAGCCCGACTCAAGTCCTGCTCCCCATCGCCGCGGTTGCGCTTGCCGTTTCTTTGATCACTCTCTTGCTGACCACTCTGGTCCGGCCCGCAGCAAATCTGGCCTTAAAGAAAGAGCTCTACACTATTGCCAAGAACCGCGTTGGGACCGCGTTGAAAGAAAACGTCTTCAACGACGATTTTCCCCAGGTCCTCATCTACGTCGACGAACTTGTCCCCCCCGGCGATACGTCCCAGGGGGTACTTATCGTCGACCGGCGCAACCCGGCGCGGGAAAATATCATCTTTAGCAAGGTGGCTCTCATCGTGAGCGACGAGGAGTCTAACACGATCGACCTCAAGCTCTTCGACGGCGCCCTCTACGAGCGGGAAAAACAACGGCCGAGTTTCAGCCAGACCCGTTTTAACACGTACGACCTCAAACTGGAATTCGACGAGGCTTTCAGTCCTATTCGTAAGAAAGAGCGTGGCCCGAAAGAAATGTCGCTGCGCCGACTGGGAAAGAGCATTCAGCTCAAGGAGAGCAAGGGACTGAGACCCACGGCCGAGCTCATCGAACTCCACCAGAGATTTTCCTTCGCCTTCGCCCCTCTGGTCCTGAGCCTTCTCGCTGTGTCGCTGGTCATGGTCCCGACGCGCTCGCGGGCCAGCCGCTCCTGGGGATTCGCCCTGTGCCTCACCTGGCTTCTCGTTTATTACGGCCTGCTTTCGATGGGAAAGGCGCTGGGGGAACGGGAAATCCTTCCGCCCGCCGTCGCGCTCTGGCTTCCCAATATTGTCGTCGGGCTCGCCGGCATCCGTCTCTTCCAAAAGGCGCTGAAGGAATCTCCTTTCCTGATCCAAAGCAAGTTGGAAGACTTCTCCCTATACCTGAATCGCAAACTCGCCCACTATATGCAAGGAGACTAGCAGCGACATCATGGAACGGACCCATCGCGTAGCCTTGCTGTCGATCGGCGGCATTCTGGACCGTTATATTGCCCGCGGCTTTATCAAGATCTTCGTTATCAGCCTCGCGTGCACCACGGTTCTCTATCTCATCGTGGACTTCTTCGACAGGATTGACAACCTCCTGCAGGCGGGCGCGAGCCTGGGGACGTCGGCGAGATACTTCTTTTTCAAGGCGCCTCTTTTGATCTCCCGCGTGTTCGCCTTCGCGGCCCTCTTCTCTACCCTGTTTTCCCTGGGCATGATGTGCCGGACCCAGGAGATCACCGCGATGCGCGCGAACGGCCTGAGCCTCCGCCGCATGTCGCTGCCTCTTTTTCTGCTCTCCTTCCTCCTCTGCATCTTCACGTTTTTCTGGAACGAGGCCCTGCTTCCCATATTCGCCCGCAAGGCTCAACATATTTACAAGGTGGAAGTCAAAAAGAGCCAACCCAGGAATATCGTTGGCACCAAAGATATCTGGATTCGCGGGCAGGGCACTTTTATCAGCATCGACCATTTCGATCCGAGGAAGATGGTCCTCGAGGGGGTCTCGATCTATTTTTTGGATCGGGACTCCACGCTGAGAGGGCTGATCGAGGCGCCGTGGGCCCGCTGGGACGGCGCGCGGTGGGAGACCAAGGGAGGAAGCGAGTGGATATTTTCCCCGAGCGATCAGATGAGCCGGCGCGACCTCGACGCGCCGCTCCCCGTGACGGAGACGCCGGAGGACTTCAAGCTCCTGGCCCGAGAGCCGGAGGAGCTCAGCTTCTTCGACCTGCGAAAACAAATCGCGGATCTTAAAGCTAAGGGTTTTGACACAACGCCGGACGAGGTCGATCTCCAAGTCAAGCTGGCGCTCCCTCTCGTTTCTCCCCTCATGGTCCTCCTCGGCATCCCCTTCGCGCTAAAACAACGCTCGGGAGGGGGAATGGCTCTGAGCTTCGGGGTCACGATGCTGATCGGCTTCGGCTATTGGCTGGTCCTGGCATTCAGCGTCTCGCTCGGTCACAGCGGGGCTTTGCCCCCGTTGGTCGCCGCCTGGCTTCCGAACTTGACCCTGGCTTTGGTCGGGCTGTTCTTCTCTACCGAAGAGGAATAGCACGAGACGTTCAAAACGTTTTAGCAGTTCAATACGTTTAACGATTTGAACAACTTGAACGACTTGAACGATTTGTACCCTGGCGCTTTAAGGGACTAAAGCGGCCCCTGTCAATCCCTCGGCTTCCGGCCACCCGCACATCAGATTCATATTCTGCACGGCCTGGCCCGACGCGCCCTTGACTAAGTTGTCAATCGCCGTAATCACCGCTAACCGACGGGTGCGCGCGTCGTAGCAAAACCCGATAGCGCAGTCATTGGAACCGCGCACATCCTTGGTCTGGGGAAAGGAGCCCGCCGGAAGAATGCGAATAAAAGGTTCGCTCCGATAAAAGTCCCCGTATAGCTTGGCGAGCTGCTTGTTGTCCAGGGGTTTTTTGAGCTCGACGTAAATGGTCGACAGGATGCCCCGGCTCATGGGCACCAGATGGGGCGCAAAAAAAACCGTAACCCGCCGCCCGGCGATCTCGCCCAATTCCTGCTCGATTTCAGGGGTATGCCGGTGGACACCGACGTTGTAGGCTTTGAAGTTTTCATTGACCTCGCTAAAGGAGAGCTCCACCGCGCTGCTCCTCCCGGCCCCTGTGACACCGGACTTGGCGTCGATCAACACGGTGCCCTGAACCGCTTTCTCGGCGAAGAGCGGAGCCAGACCAAGCACCGCCCCCGTCGGGTAGCAACCCGGATTGGCGACGAGCCGAGCCCTACGGATCTCTTTGCGGTGGATTTCCGTGAGCCCATAGATCGCCTCCCGCAAAAGGTGCGGCGCTTTATGGGCCCGGTACCACCGGCGGTACACCTCTGGATCGTGCAGGCGAAAATCGGCGCTCAGATCGATGACCCGGCGACCGCGCTCCACCAGGCCGGCAACCACGTCCATAGAGGTCTCATGGGGAAGCGCTGCAAAGGCAAGGTCTGCTTGAGAGGCTATCTTGTCCGCGCGGATTTCTTCTAGAACGAGATCGCACCGGCCGGCCAGCGACGGATAAATGTCGCCGATGCGTTTTCCCGCGTGCTGCTGCGATGTGATGGTTTCCAGCCGCACGCGCGGATGGCGCAGCAGGATGCGCAGCAGCTCCACCCCCGCGTAGCCGGTGGCGCCAAGAACGGCCACGCGCAGGGTTGCCCCTTTCCCCCTGGAAGCCTTATGAGACGACAATTTCAACGTTTCGAGTATTGCGGGCGCTTGCGTGCCTTGTGCCGGCCGTACTTCTTGCGCTCCACCGCGCGAGGGTCACGCGTGATAAAGCCGGCCTTCTTGAGCGGCGAGCGGAAATCGGGGCTTACCTGCAGGAGGGCGTGTGTGATTCCGTGACGAATGGCGCCTGCCTGACCGGAGATCCCGCCGCCCTGGACATTCACTTCGGCATCAAAATTCCCCACGGTATGGGTAACCTGGAACGGCTGGAGGACGATCATCCTGGCGGTTTCGCGGCCAAAATAATTCTCCAACGTTTGCTCGTTGACCACGACGCTGCCTTTGCCTTGTTTCAAGTAAACCCGGGCCACGGATGTCTTCCGTCTCCCGGTCGCGTAGAATACCTTCTCTGCCATGCTAATGACTCCTATGCCTTGAGCACCAAGGGCTGCGGTTTTTGCGCCTCATGCGGATGTTCCGACCCGGCGTAGACCTTTAGCTTGGTGCAGAGCCTCCGCCCCAACCGGCTCTTGGGAAGCATGCCCTTGACCGCCAGTCGGATCAGCGCCTCAGGCTTGTCCGTCAACATTTTCTGCGCGCTGGCGGTACGCATGCCTCCCGGATATTCGGAATGCCGATAATAAACTTTGTCCTCTTCTTTTTTCCCAGTGAGCCGGACGCCCCGGGCGTTGACCACGATCACAAAGTCCCCCACATCCTCGTGAGGCGTGAAATTAGGCTTATGTTTCCCCCTCAACACTCTGGCCACTTGACTGGCCAATCGGCCGAGCACCTTTCCCTCAGCATCCACGACATACCACTGACGCTGGGCCAGCGCATCTTGCCTTTTCATCTGATACGTTCCCATAGTGCCATAGTGCCTCTTGCTTCAAAAACCGCATTTAAAAATGGCGGGGCCGACGAGACTCGAACTCGCGACCTCCGGCGTGACAGGCCGGCGTTCTAGCCAACTGAACTACGACCCCGCATTTCGTTAATAGTTACTGGTTAATCGTCAAGTCTCCAGTACCAGAATCGTATAGTTGATCAAACCCAGTAACGAATCAACGAATAACTAGTAACGATCTGGTGGGCGGTACAGGATTTGAACCTGTGGCCCCCGGCTTGTAAGGCCGATGCTCTCCCGCTGAGCTAACCGCCCCCTCGGCCGAAAACACCAGCCTCCTACCTTAGACTGGAAACAGCCGATGCCCGGTTACTCGTTCCAAGGCCTTTCCCAGTCTCAAACGACGCGGTGTGATTTAGCTGAGGGAATCTTTTAAGGTCTTACCGGCCTTAAACTTGGCGGCTCGAGAGGAGGCAATCTGAATGGTCTCCCCGGTCTTTGGGTTTCTTCCCGTCCTCGCTTTGCGCTGGGAGACGGAGAAAGTTCCAAAACCCGAGATGTTCACTTTATCCCCGTTCTTCAAAGCGGCAACGATGCCGTCAAAGACCCCGTTGACGATCTCTTCTGCCTTCTGTTTGGGAAGATCCGCCTTGCTCGCAACTGAATCAATCAAGTCCGCCTTTGTCATTTTCCCCCCACCATCCCGCGGCCCCTGCCCGCGGGACATCGCATTTTATAACCACACCAGGGCGCCGGTGTCAATCCGTCTCTTCCAGCGGACCTGAATTTTGCCCGATCTATTGCGGCAAAATGTCCGCCCTCGGGTGTTCTTCATCCTTTTCGTCAAAGGCGGGCGATTCCTCCTTGGTTTCAGCCGGTTCCCGCTTGCGCTTGAAGAGGCTGTCCGGATCGTCCATTAGAAGCGCTTTCTTCAGCACCTCATCCATATGGGAAACCGGCACGATCTCCACCGTCTTTAAGATGGTCGCCGGTATTTCCTCGATATCCTTCTGGTTCTCCTCGGGCACCAGGACCGTCTTGATCCCCCCTCTGTGCGCAGCCAGAACCTTCTCCTTCAAGCCACCGATTGGGAGGATTCTGCCCCTCAGCGTGATCTCCCCGGTCATGGCCAGGTCGTGCCGGACGGCAATGCGTGTCAGGGCCGAAACCAGAGACGTTGCCATGGTAATCCCGGCAGAGGGACCGTCCTTGGGGATGGAACCCTCCGGCACGTGGATATGCACGTCCACCTTCTGGTAAAAATCCCTCTCCAATCCCAGCTCTTCGGCCCGCGAACGGACATAGCTCATGGCGGCCTGCGCGGACTCCTGCATGACATCCCCCAGCTTGCCCGTGGTGATGAGCTGGCCCTTGCCGGGCATGATCGTCACTTCGGTGGCGAGCAACTCGCCGCCCAGCTCGGTCCAGGCCAACCCGGTCGTCACCCCGATCCTCTGTTCGGCATCGACTTTGCCGTAGCGGTACTTGGGCGGGCCCAGGTACTTGTGGAGGCTCTTGCCTCCGACCTGGATCTTGGAGTTCTTATCGTTCTTGACCACCTCCACCGCCACCTTGCGGCAGATCGAAGCGAGCTCGCGATCGAGATTCCGGACACCCGCCTCCTTGGTATAGTAGCGCACCAGCCCGAGAATCGCGTTATCCGTAAACGCGATATTCTCCGGGGTAAGGCCGTTGGCCCCGCGCTGCTTTTCCACCAGGTACTTCTTGGCGATATTGAGCTTCTCCATTTCCGTGTACCCCGCGATCCGGATGATCTCCATGCGGTCCTGAAGGGGCCGCGGAATGCGGTCCAGGGTATTCGCGGTAGTAATGAACATGACCTTGGAAAGGTCGTAGTCCAGATCCAGGTAGTGATCATTGAAAGCAAAGTTCTGCTCGGGATCCAGCACCTCGAGCAGCGCCGAAGAAGGATCGCCGCGAAAATCCGTGGACATCTTATCGACCTCATCCATCAGAAAGACAGGATTGCTGGAGCCCGCCTTCTTCATCGACTGGATGATCTTTCCCGGCAGCGCCCCGATGTAGGTGCGCCGATGGCCCCGGATCTCCGCCTCATCCCGCACTCCCCCTAGAGAGACACGGACGAATTTTCTCCCGGTCGCGCGGGCAATGGAGCGGCCAAGGGAGGTCTTGCCCACGCCGGGAGGGCCTACCAGGCAAAGGATCGGACCCTTCATCTTGCCCACGAGGCTCTGCACGGCCAGGTACTCCAGGATGCGCTGCTTCACCTTCTCCAACCCGTAATGGTCATCTTCCAATACTTTCTCGGCTTCCTTGATATCGAGCTTGTCGTCGGTAAACTCGTTCCACGGCAGGCTCAGGATCCAGTCGACGTAATTGCGCACGACCGTTGCCTCCGCCGACATCGGGGACATCATCTTGAGCTTTTTTAACTCCTTTTCGACCTTGTCCCGAGCTTCCGCCGAGAGCTTTTTCTGCTTGATCTTCTCCTCGATCTCCTGAATCTCGTTTTTAAACTCGTCTTTTTCCCCGAGCTCTTTCTGAATGGCGCGCATCTGCTCGTTCAGATAGTACTCCTTTTGCGAGCGCTCCATCTGCTTCTTGACGCGGGAGCGGATACGACGCTCCACCTCCAGGATCTCGATCTCGGCGCGCATGTGGCCCAGGACCTTTTCCAGCCGCTCCGCGGCGTTCAGGGCCTCCAAAAGATTCTGCCGATCCTCGAGCTTGATGCCTAAATGGGCGACGATGGTGTCGGCGAGCCGCGCCGGGTCGTCGATCGAGGACACCGACATGACCATCTCGGGCGGGATCTTCTTCTTGAGCTTCACGTAGTTCTCAAACGTGCTGTGCACCTCGCGGATCAGCGCCTCTACCTCCGTGTTCCTTTCGACCACCTCTGCAACCTCTTCCACCTCGACAAGGAAGAAATCCGGGTGGCTCACAAAGCGCGCGACCTGAGCGCGCTTTTTCCCCTCGATGAGCACCTTGACGGTGCCGTCGGGGAGCTTCAGCATCTGC
>Ga0155283_1014_pt2 | contig 14949 bp, 17 predicted proteins | sample RifCSPhighO2_02_FD_106251 | JGI IMG/M metagenome (GOLD analysis project Ga0155283, IMG submission 106251) | Deltaproteobacteria bacterium RIFCSPHIGHO2_02_FULL_60_17 | reverse complement strand
ATCAGGTACCAGACCGACGGGAGCGTCATTCTCAGATGGGGATCGCTGCAGAGAATCGGCTTACCCGTGGAGGAGCGGCCGGCGGCGACCACCCAGTTGTTGCTCCCCTGGCCTCCCAGCGCCCAGTCGCTGCGCTGGAAGGCCCCGCCGATGAAGCGCAGTATGCTGGCCGCCTGATCGGCGGCGCAGTCGGTGATTGTGGGACCGGCCGCCGGGTGCGGCGCCAGAGAGGCGAGCTTCGCCTCGCGGCCCTTTAATTTTTTCGCCAGCGCGCTCCAGGTGAGGCGCGTGAAGAGAGAAGAAGATAGAAAGAGGGCGAAGCCCTTTCCGATCGTAAGGCAATCCTCGGGGAGCCAGGGGCCGGGCTGGCAACGCAGCAGGCGGAATTCGAGCGGCAGAGAGTTGAGATGGGTTTCGATATAGCGGTTCACGCCTTGGCTGTAGGCGAGCAGGCGATCCACGGATTCCTGCGGCAGGATGCGCAGGGAGGCGCAGGCCGCGCGGCGGATTCCCATGATGCGCATGAAATAATCCATCTCCACAGAGTTTTTGTCCCGGAATCGGACCGACAGCTCTCCGCCGGGGACTTCTCTTTCACCCAATATCTCCGCCAGCCGGCCGCAGAGAAAGCGGCGGGTCGAATCCATCTGCCACAGCCGCTCTTGCGCGTGGAGATAGCCTTGAGCCAGGAACAGATCGTGCTCACTGGCGGCGTAAACGTGGGGGATGGCGTACGGATCCCAACGGACCCGGACCTGCGCTTCTAAGCCGGGGATAACGAGGGTTCCGTGCGTTTTGGGGGCGGCGTTGCGGCCCCAGTAGCGAAGGATGGGACGAAGGAGGGAGGGCAAGAGGGCCATCTCGTGATTTTCTACCCTCTATTCCATCCTCGGTGGTTCCTACAGGATGGCCTTTACAGACGGGCGCTCCTTCATTCTTTTCACATAAGCGCTCAACCGCGGCAGGGAGGAATCCGGCAGGACCCCGAACCCCTCCAGGCGCAGGAACCGGGGAATCAGATCCGCATCGGCAAGAGAAAAATCCCCCGCGAGATAAGGCTGATCCCCGATCTCCCTCTCGAGGCGCTGCAATAGGGCTTTGACATCCTTCTTCGCGCTTTCGATAGCCTCCGGATTTTTTTCCGGATCTTTTTTCATGGCCTCCTGCCGGAGCTTTTGATAAGCCGAGTCGAGATGGGCAAGACCGTAGTCGATGACGATGCGCACCTTGGCCCTCTTGGCGTGATCCTTCGGCATCAGCGCCGGCTCCGGATACTTTTCGTCCAGATACTCGTTGATTACGCACGATTCATAAAGCACGGTCGTCCCGTCGACGATCACGGGGACCTTGCCGTTGGGGTTGAGCTTGAGAAAGTCGGCTTTTTTCTGGTCCCCTTGTCTTAAGTCCACAGGGACGGTTTCAAAGGGGAGCTTCTTTTCCGCCAGGACCACCTTGACTCTCTGGCAGTTGGGCGAGCTGGCAAAATCATACAATTTGATGGCAGCCATAATGTCTCCTCCTTACGTCGCTTCTCTTTAGCTCAGCAACATCGCAAAGGCAAGTGTTCAGGCGGGCACGGATCGAGCTTAGCTCGTATGGCGGGGATGCGTCGGATATCGGCACCATGCGAAAGTTAGCGCTCAGCTTGAGCTCGAAAGCTCCTCGCGCACGATCTTGCGGACTATTTCTGCCGTCAGCGGCTTCTCCATCAGACCGAGATAGGAGTTCAGCGCATCGTTGATGAGGGTCTGATACCCCTTTCCGGTTCTCTCGGACTGAGCCTTGAAGCGCTTCAGGATCGCGTCGTCGAGATAGATCGTGATGCGGGTCTTCCCAACCTGGGGAATCACCGCTCCGCGTTTGCCCTTGGAGAAGTCATATTCCTTCTTCATACGTCCTTCTTTCTTTCCGTGTCGGTTTTCGAACCGAGATGATGCGCAAATCCTCGCCCTGATGTGTCCAGACCACAACCCTTAGAGATCCAAACGTGTTCGCGCCCAGGGTCACGAACCGTTGCTCTCCTTCAGATGATTCATCTTCAATCGTGACCGCCAAGGGGTCGCTCAAGACACCATCACCTTCGGCAAGGGAGACGCCGTGCTTCTTGAGATTCGCGGCGTCTTTCTTTGGATCGAAGGTTGCTGTCACTTGATGACTATATGCATAGAATACATATATTGCAAGCCCCGCTTGGGTCTACGGGGCGGCTTTTGTGCGGCGAGAGCTACGTTACGGAAGTTTCACAATTGCAATGGAAAGCCCGGCGAGATAGGTTGCTTGATCTGGCGGATTTTTGGTGTTATCGGCTAGACATTATTGAATAGAGTTTGCGAGATTTAAAACGCGAGCTTGCTAGCCAGCTATTCGTAGCCCATGCAGATAGATATCGAATTTAACTCTGGCGCGCAGTTGCCGATGGACGCGATCCCCGGCCTCGCTCAACTGGCTGAATCCCATGGCTTCGGCTGCGCGTGGGGAGGCGAGGCGAATAATAAAGACCCGACGGTCATGCTCGCGGCGATCGCGGCGGCGACGAAGCGGCTCAAGATCGGCTCGGCGGTCTATCACATCCTCGGCCGCACGCCCGCCACCCTCGCGCTTCAGGCCGCCGGGCTCGACGAGCTCTCTCAAGGCCGGTTTCTCCTCGGCGTCGGAGTCTCCAATCCGACCATAGCCAAATGGCACGGCCTGGCGCTCGACCGGCCGCTGGGCCGCGTCAAGGAATATCTGGAGATCGTACGCCGCTCGATGCGGGGAGAAAAGCTCAACTTTGAGGGAGAATTTTATTCGGCCCAGGGCTTCAAGATGGCATTCAAACCCTCGGGGCAAGCGATACCGATCTATCTTGCGGCTTTCGGCCCCAAGATGAGCCGCCTGGCGGGCAAGATCGCGGACGGCGTGCTCATCAATATGGCGAACCCGCAGGAGATCCGCCGTATCATCGAGGATGTCAGGAGCGGCGCGAAAGAGGCGGGCAAAGATCTTGATGCGTTGGAGGTCATCGTCAAGATCCGCTGCTCCGTGGCCGGGAAATACAATCTGGCGCGCGAGGCGCTGAGCCATGCCCTGACCTATTACGCGCTGGCGGATTACTACCGCACACTTCTCACCCGCATGGGCTTCGGCGCCGAGGTCGAGGCGATGAGGTCAGCCTGGAAGTCGGGCGGCTTCCACGCGGCGCGGGCGCTGGTCTCGGATCGGCTCTTTGAAGGGCTGCCTTTGGTTCCGGCCACTTCGGTGGCGGAGATCCGCGAGCGGATCAGGCCGTATGCGGAGGCCGGCGCCACCCGCATCATTCTGCCGTATGTTTCGGCGTCCGAGGATGTTGTGGGAGAGATCAGGGACTTCATCAACGCCTGGAATCCCGCCCAATAGAAAAAAGAGGAGACCATTATGGCCTTTGAGTTATTAAATCCCGCCGGGCTGGAGCGTCCCGTGGGCTACGCCCATGTGGCGAAGATCTCCTCGGGCAAGATCATCTATGTGGCCGGGCAGGCTCCTTTTGCCGCCGATGGATCGGTCGTGGGCAAGGGAAACTTCGTGGAGCAGTTTCGCCAGGTGGTCCTGAATCTCAAGACGGCGGTTGAAGGCGCCGGCGGCAGGCCGGATCAGTTCGCAGTTTTGACGATGTACGTGACGGATGTGGAGGCTTATCTGGCCGATAGAGATGCCATAGGGGCCGCATACCGAACTGTTTTCGGCAAGCATTTTCCGGCCATTACCATGGTAGAGGTGAGCAAACTCTACCACCCCGATTGTATGGTGGAGATCTCCGGAGTCGCTGTAGTTGATTAATTTTTGGGCCGCCTGTCCAGGTCAGATGCGCCCTGCTTGATCCAAAACCTGCCAATTTTTGGCAATCGAAGCTTAATTTTTACTCCCTCTGCTTCTATTTCTGGATTTCAGATTAAGGCATTTCGGCTAGTTAGAGATCTGGCATAAAGATTGCTTGGTTAATTTGCCCATGAGACACAACGAAGTGGTCCGCAACCAGCACGAAGAGGATCTCTTGGAGAATCCCACCGAAGAGGAGATTATCTGTCTCTGGCGCTCGCTCCAGTCGAGCGGCCTTTCCGAAGATGAGGCGTGGCACGCCATTCTCACAGGCATCGCCTTGGATGCGGCGTTCGCGCGCAGCAAGAACCTGACGCGCCTGGCACACTGATCTTTCGCTACTTATAAACCTTTTCGATAAAGCCGCTTCTTTCCAGTTCGCGCACGATACTCTCATCGGCGATGTCTTCGAAGCGCAGACGCGCGCCGGGCTTGCGCGCAAGCGCGTCCCTTATCTGGGTTTCCACGCCCGCCCTCGTTATCAGCGGCACGCGGTCGTAGAGTTTGACCAGGGCGGTATAGGAGTTTTCCAGATAAGCCTCGTTGTTTTGCCGGCTGTACTTAGCAAGGATTTTCTTGCTCTCTTCCTTATGGGTCTTGAAAAATTGAGTCGCTTCGATAAGCGCCATCAGCACTTTTTTGACCGTATCTCTCTGGCGTGAGAGATAGCTCTTCGTGGTGGTGGCGCAGATGAATGGAAATTCGAATCGTTTGTGGAAATCAGCCGTGCTGATGAGCACCCTGTGAGGCATGCCCTTGGCCAGGTGGATGATTCCCGGAGGCGAGGGGAATCCCGCGATGCGGCCGGTGCGAAACGCAGCCGCCCTTTCCGGGGCGCCGCCTACCTGCAGAATCGGAACATCTTTGTCGGGCTCCAGGCCCAGTCCCCGGACCAGGGCGCGGGCCGCGACGTCCGACGCGCTGCCGACCCGGCTGATGCCGATGCTCTTTCCTCTCAAGTCCTCGCCCGATTTGACGGACTCGCTGACTACCAGCTCATAGGGCAGGGTGTTGAGGTAGCATCCGACGATCACGAGGTTGGCCCCGCCGACCACGGCGGCGGCCACGCCGCCGCCGGATGCGTTGCCTACCGGGACATCCCCGGCCAACAAACTGGCGACACTGGTCGTGGTGCTCGGGATGAAGATCAGGTCCACGTCCAGCCCGTTTTTCTTATAAAGGCCGGCGTCCCGGGCGACGTACCAGATTGCGTTGCTGGCGTCCACGGAACTGTAGGAGATTCTGATCTTTTCCTGCGCCGGCGCATCGTTCCACGGCGCCAGGCTTAAGAAACAGACCGCGACAGCCAGGCGAAAAGAGTTTTTCGAGAGCCTCATGCAGCCTCCTTGGTATGCTATGGGAGTTTCCAACCGAGATCCCCGCCGTTCTTACCGCTTAACGGAATTGCGGTCAAGTCGCGTGGACAGAAAATAACGGATTTTCTCTGGATCCTGCCCCCGGCCCTAGTCTCCCGTCCCGGTAAACACCAGGACATAAATCAGCAGAAGATAGATGCCGGTCATGGCCGCGGCATCCAAATTCGACAGCGTATGATCTTCCTCGATGTACTGCAGCAAAACGAAAAACAGCGGAAAGAGCAGGACCATGATGCTCGTCGTGGTAAAATCTATCGGCACCACGTAGCGCGGATCGCCGGTCATGAAGCCGAAGAGTCCGATCACCAGGAGGGTATACGGCACGACCAAAAACATGACCTGAGTAATGCCGCCGAAAACATTGGACAGCGCGATTCCCAGCTCGCCCTTGCGGTGCGCCTTATAGACGATCACGTATTCGGAGATGCCGGCGAAGAAGGCGAGGGCGAGGCCCGTGGCTACGGCCGGCAGTTTAAAGGTGTGGAGGGCGTGCTCCGCGAACCCGGATACGCTCTCCCCCCCGAGGAACGCCCCCAGGACGCCGAGGAAAAAAAGCCCGAGGATTCCTTTCCAATCCGTCGGGTGGCCGAGGGTGTGGGGATCGGCCGGGCGGTGCTCCTCTCCACTGCCGGCGTAATACTTGACCAGCGTGTGGAGGTAATAGCCGAAGATGATGAACATCACCGTGGCGGTGAAGATCAGGTCGGGCCAAGCGAGCGATTCTTTATGCGTCTCGGTTCTCAGTCCGAGCATGAGCAGGCCTATCGTCAGGCAAATTCCCGAACCGGCGATGAGAACTTCGGTGCCCGCTTTGGTGATGGGAAGGGGCATGACATATTGGCCTCCCCGGTCTTTGGGAAGAAAGAAGGAATAGACGCTGAAGATCAGGGCGTTGTTGTAGATCGTAACAACAGCGATGATAAAAGCGGCGAGCGGCTCGGTGTGAACGACGAAGGTAATCACGACAAACTCAGGCAGGGTAGATACAATCTCGCCCATTGTGCCGGCGACATAGCCGTCCCAGCGCAGCCGCGCCCCGAGCCGCTCTACGGATTGCACCAGCGCCTCGCACGCCCCCTGGAGGATAAAGATTCCGGTGATGAGCTGTAAAAAGGCGACAGCTCCCTCGACGGCGAGGAAGATCCCGTTCTCACCGAATCCCAGCCGCTCTCCGAAGGTCACCACGATCCACAGGCCGAACCCCGCGAACATCAGCTTCTGCCAACCCGCAAGCCCTTGTCTCTGAGCTATCGCCTCCACGGCGGGCGCTTTTCCTCCTCAGGATATTCGAGCAGCCGCATCCAGTAGATCTGAGACGGCGCGGACATCCTATGTTTTGAGCATGCGTCCGTCAACCTTTTTTTAAAAGGCGAGAGGCGCCAAAGGGCGGGAGTTGTGTTGGGTAGGCTTAACTCTGCTCGGCCTGGGGATCCGCCCGGGCGACCAGATCCAGGAGGATATCTCTATGCGCTCCCTGGTCGGCCACGATCCGGCTCAGCAGGTCGCCGATCTCCGGGGCGTCGTCCGCTAGAAGGGTGGCGCGCTCCAGGAGGAAGGCCTCCAGGCTCTTTTGATCTTCCAGGTCCTGTACCATTCTTTCCCAGTGGTTTTTGCCGGACCTCGGCGCCGCGTGAGGCTCTTCCAAAGCGCCGCCCATGCCGAGGATTTTTTCTTTGAGGACGCCGACGGCCCGTTCCTTTTCCGAGGCCATTTGCCGCAGGCGGGCCGCTACGTGAGGATAAGGGGCCCTTTCCGCGTGCGCTTTGATCTGATCTGTGAGACGCCGCAAATCGCGATAACCCGATGTGAGAGCGTCGGCGGGATGCCGGAGTTTGCCTTTTCCGTTCTTTGCCGAGGCCGGTCTGAGAATCGCATGAAGCCTGTCGCAGAGCTGCCGGAACATTTTGCGTTATCCCTTCCTCTAGAGAGCAAGATAGGTTTAACAGTGGGTCTTGTCAAGGCTGCCGCCGAGGCGGCTGGTGTTGACTAAACGAGGAGAATCTGTTTGAATCAGAGGTACTTTGCGCGTTCAGAGGAGACTATGGCTAGAATTACAGTAGAAGATTGCCTCAACAAGATTCCTAATCGGTTCGAGCTGGTGATGCTGGCCTCTAAAAGGGCGAGACAGCTTTTCAAGGGCGCCAAGCCTCTCATCGAGTCGGACAATCGCGAGGTCGTGGTGGCCTTGAGGGAGATTGCCGGCGGTGAGGTGAGAAAGCTTTCCAAGGAACTTAAACCCGTCTAGCCTTTTCCGTTCCCCTCGTCTAAGGGCACCTGCCGTCCCGACTCTTTTGCTGCGGGCCATTTGTTCGCCGTTGGTTGAAAAGGTGCGTGAAAAGCGTTAAATTTTCTATCGGTCGCTGCGCGGCGGCGTTGTTCCCATGGCTCGAGACAAAGACGTCCCTACCGAAAAGAACCCCGGGGGCGACATCGATCTCCCGAAAGAGATCGATCTCGCGGAGGAGGAATCGTCCGAGAAGGCGCTTGTCCCCTTCGACCCCCTGCAAAGGTATCTCGCCGAAATCCGCCGCTACCCTCTGTTGAGCCGGGAAGAGGAGCACCGGCTCGCGGCCGAATACAAAGAATTCGGCAACATCGAAGCCGCCTACAGGCTCGTGACCGCCAATCTCCGCCTGGTGGTGATGATCGCCCGGGAATACCAGAGGGCGTTCAGGAATCTTCTCGATCTCGTCCAGGAGGGAAACATCGGGCTTATGGAGGCGGTGAAGAATTTTGATCCTTATCGCGGCGTCCGCTTCCCGTCTTACGCGGTGTGGTGGATTCGCGCCTACATCATCCGCTACATCATGAACGACTGGCGCATGGTCAAGATCGGCACCACCCAGGCGCAGCGCAAACTGTTTTTCAACCTGCAGAAGGAAAAGGAGCGGCTGGAAGCGGAGGGATTCACACCCGGTCAAAAACTATTGGCGGAGCGGCTCAATGTGAAAGAGGGGGAGATCGTGGAGATGGAGCAGCGGCTCGCCAACCGGGATCTCTCCACCGACGTTCCGGTCGGGGAAGGCGAGGAGGCGACGCTGCTCGATTTCCTGGCCGACAACAAGGAGACGCCGGAGGAGCGCGTCGCGGAGGCCGAATACCGCCGCGTCTTGAGCGAAAAGATGGAGGAGTTCGGCCGCACTCTGAAAGACAAGGAGTCGGTTATCTTTCGTGAGCGCCTGTTGACCGAAGAGCCGCTGACCTTGAGGGAAATCGGCGAAAAATACGGCATCAGTCGCGAGCGGGTGCGCCAGATCGAAGAAAGGATCAAGAAGAAGCTGAAGGGTTTTCTCGGCAAGGAATTTAAGGACGTCAGGGATGCCGTGGCCGGCGCGGAATAGGGGAAGGATAGCAAAAAAATTCGCGGAGAAGGGAGAGTCGCCTTGCGTTTTGAGAAGGAGATTGAGATTCAAAACTCCCGGGAGCGGGTATGGCAATTCCTCTGGGACGTGGATCGCTTTATTACTTGCCTGCCGGGCTGCAGGGAGGCCGCCACCGTGGAGGCGGGGAAGATCTACACCGCGATGATGGTGGAGAAGGTGGGGCCGTTCCGCGTGGAGTTTCCCATGCGGATCGAGGTGCTGGAAAGCCAGGAACTCTCCAGCATCAGGGCCCAGGCTGCCGGCAGCGACAACCGGGTCGGCAGTCGCCTCAAGGTAGAGCTCGAGGTCCGTTTAAAGGGAGACGGCGCCAAGACGCTGCTCTCGCTGGGAGTGTCGGTGGATATCCTGGGAAAGCTCGCGACCCTGGGACACAGCATCATCAAACGCAGGGCGGACCAGGTGATGGAAGAGTTCGCCCAGGCGATCAAGAACCGGTTGGAAGGGGCTGCTTAATATGCTCAAACGATTTCGTTTAGAAGAGCCGGAGACCGTCAAGGAAACGTCCGAGCTTCTGGCCCGCTACGGGGAGTCCGCCAGGATCTATGCCGGCGGAACCGAGCTGCTGCTGGCCATGAAGGAAGGACTGATCCACTATGAGAGACTCGTCAACATCAAGAAGATTCCGATTCTGGATGAGGTGCGGGTGAACGACGGAGCGATCCACATCGGAGCTTTATCCACGCACCGCCGGCTCGCCGGCTCGCAGCTCTTGCGCGAGCGTCTGCCCGCCTTCGCGCAGATGGAGGAGAACGTCGCCAATATCCGCGTGCGCGAAGTGGGGACCATCGGCGGCAATCTCTCTTTTGCCGAGCCGCACGCGGACCCCGGGACTCTGCTGCTGGCGCTGGGGGCGAAGCTCGTTGCCGAGAAGGCGACGGGAAAGCGGGAAATCCCGATCGAAAGGTTTTTCGTCGGCGCCTACGAGACCTGCCTGGAGCAGGACGAAGTTCTCACCGGCATCGGGGTACCGGTTCCGCCGGCCCGTTCCGGCGTGGTCTACCTCAAATTCGGCTACCTCGAGAGGCCGAGCGTGGGCCTGGGCCTGCTGCTGGCCTTCGATAACGACGGCAAGTCGATCGCGGATGCGCGCGTCGCCGTGGGGTGCGTCGGGCCCGCTCCCAAGCGCATAGAGGAGGCCGAGGCGCTTCTCAAGGGCAAGAGCGTGAGAGACGCCTCTCAGGCCGCCGGCAAGGCGGGCGAGATCGCCGGACGCGCTTCCGAGGCGATCAGCGATCTTCACGGGTCCCAGGAGTACAAGGAGCACATAGTGCAGGTGCTGTTGAGCAGGGCCTTTCAGCAGGCCTCGGAGCAGCATGCAGCAGGTAAGGGTCGGGGAGGGTCGCATGGCTAAGCCGATGTCGAGACGAGCGCAAGGGCAGTTCCTGCCGATCTCCTTGACGGTCAATGGAGTCGCGCGCGAAATCGAGGTGGAGCCGCACGAATTGCTGCTGGACGTGGTCCGTGACCGGCTCGGTTTGACGGGCGCCAAGCGGTCCTGTGATGTTCAGGTCTGCGGCGCCTGCACCCTGCTCCTGGACGGGCGCCCGGTCAGCTCCTGCACGCTGCCGGCCTTCGAGGCGCGGGGACGGGAGGTGCTGACCATCGAGGGGCTGGCTCACAACGGCAAGCTGCATCCGCTGCAAGAGGCCTTTATCGAGCATGGCGGCTTTCAGTGCGGGTTCTGCACGCCGGGCATGATCCTCACCGCCAAGACGCTCCTGGATGAGAATCCGGCTCCGACCGAAGAGGAGATCATCCGCTTCATGCAGGGAAATATCTGCCGCTGCACGGGCTACAAGAAGATCATCGAGTCGATCACGGCGGCAGCGAAGAAGATGAAGTCCTAACGTAAGGCTCCCCTAGTTCAAGCGCCGGTTCCGGGGAAAGACGGAATTCCATAACTAGCCGGGTCCCTGATCGATCGGCTCAAGCCGCAGGTTGATGCCATTCCTTTCCAGCTCCCCGTAATACTCCTCCCGGATTCGGGGATCTTCCTGGTCGTAGCGAAGCTTGATCGCAGGAGCGAGGGGATTGCCGCTCCGGGCGGCACCCACAGGATCGTAGTTCCCGCTGCTGTTAACGCTGGCGGCAAGGTTTTTATCCCAACCCTTGAACGCGAGCTGCCTGAACGGGCCTCTGCCCGTATTGAAGTGCTGGTGGAATTCGTTGAGGCGAGGCGCGATGACGGCGTAGGGCCTGACGGGGAGTTTGCGCCGCTTCTCCGGATTCCTCTCGTCGCCCGGGTTGAACAAGTACTCGTATCCCTCGCCCTCGATCACGATCACGTGCGCTCCCGCTCCGTGCCTGTGGGCCGTTACGTAAGTCCCTTCGGAGACCTCCAGGACGTGAATCTGTGAGCTGGCATTGCCCATGTAGAGACGCATCATGGAAGTGCGCGTGCCTCTCTCCTCCCAGGCATCCAGGGCGAAGTTTCTGATATCGGCGATAAAATTCGTCTCGAACAGCCGCTTGTTCCAATGTTTGGCCTTTTCCGTATAGTCCCTATCCATGGCGTAACTGAAGCGCTCCGCGAAAACGAAGGGATTGTCAAAAACAAAATCGAGATTGTGGTACAGGTTGATCACCTGCGCCATGTTCGTCCCAAAGAGGACGCGACACGGCTTGTCGCCCGAGCTATTGAACTCCTGGTGCCAGGCGTTGAGCGGGATCGCCAGCAAGGCCCCCTCTCCCCACTCCATGGTGCGCTTCGGCTCCCCTTCCTGCCAGATCGTGGTCGCGCCTGTCCCGCTCATCACGTACATGACCGCTTCGTAGATATGGCGCTCCGGCTTGAGCTCGCCTTTCGGGGGAATTTCAACGATTTGGAGATTGAGATTCTCCTGGTTGCCCAAGCGCGTATACGCGGCCTTGCCGCCCCTTCGCTCCCAATCCCCCAGGGGCAGAGTCGCGAGGTTTTCCAGAGCGCTTCCTTCATACAGGGGCACGCCCTCGTTTTGAATGAAGCGCCGGTAATGGCTACCCACCCACCATTCCTCAAATGTCTTCGGTGTCTGTGGCATGTCGGTTTCCTCCGTTGGGGACGGCGCCTCTTTCACAACCTGAAGCAGCCACAAGAAAGAGCGGAGAGACCCGCTGGCTGTTTTTTTAGCAAGAGTATCCAAGAACGCGCAGTTATGTCAAATCCGCCTCGGCTTGCGCGCAGGGCTGGACATGTACCCGCAACTGGGGTAATAGGCGATTAAATTCGAGGGCCGGTTTATTCTCTCTGGGAAGCGCTTCGGGTTTTAGATCATGGACTGGCATGGAACTTTTGGAGGCGATCATGAATTCGCGCTGGCTAAGCCTTAGGGGAATCTATTATTGGGTCGGCATCTTTGTGCTCTCCGCCTCTCTCTGCGCCTTGCGCAGTGACCTGCGAGCGGCGGATAAGATTGTTGCGGACTTTGGCGGGTTGGGCGGGTTTCAGAGCACCACGTGGGTCGCCAAGGATCTCAAGATCTTTGACAAGTATGGGCTCGACGTGGACCTGGTCATGATCACGGGGGGTTCCCGATCCGTGGCTGCGCTCATGAGCGGGAGCACCCAGTTCGCCACCGGCTCCGCGACAACACCCCTTTTGGTCTCGGCCCGGGGCTCGGATGTAGTCATCATCGGGGCGTCCTACAATCATTTCCCTTTTTCAGTTGTCTCCAGGCCCGAGATCAGGTCTCCCAAGGAACTGCGAGGGAAAAAGCTGGGGATCCTTAACTTCGGAGGCTCCCATGATCTCGCTTTTCGGTTGGCCTTCCGGGAGTGGGGCCTCAAACCTAACGAGGTGAATGTCATTCCTTTAGGAGACCAGGCGACGCGCCTAGCGGCTCTTCTTGCGAAAAATGTTGATGCGACGATTATGTCGCTGCCGCATCTCATGGTGGCCATAAAGGCCGGCTATCGAGTACTTGGAGACATGGGAGAGATGCAGGCCAACTTCAACCAGTCCACGGTTTATGCGCGCCGCAGCTATCTCCGGGAACATCGCGACATCGGCAAACGCTTTCTCAAAGCCTATTCTGAGGCGGCGCACGTTCTAAAGACGGACCGTGAAAAGAGCCTGAAGGTCATGGCCAAGAGAATGCGCGTCGAGGACCAGGAAATTCTTCATGCGACTTACGATTATTACGCGCGGCGCTTTTCTTTCCCCCCCCGAGTCAAAATGGCTGGGATCAGGGATACCTTGGATTTCTACTCCGAGAGAAGTCCTGAGGTGAAAGGCCGCCGCCCCGAGGAATTTGTCGACGAGACGCTGCTTGACGAACTGGAAAGGGAGGGATTTTTTAAGACCCTGGGCAGATAGACTTCCCCCCTTGTAGTCGACCCGCCCGGACACGAGCGGCCTCCTCCAGGGTCGCCTGTAGTTTGTCTTCCATCCCCACCAACCGGAGCTGATGTGAGATCGATCTCTAGGCAGGGATGGATAGCTTGCGCAATGGGGAATGAGCTTAGAGATATCTAATCCTCGATCCCGTATTCTTTCCACTGCGCGGCGACCTTATCCAGGTGCTCTTTGGGGGGTAAAGAGATCGCCGGGTATTCGTGTTTCCTGGTGGCATCGATGGCGACCCGGGACCCTACCATCCGGATCGGGTGGTGTTGAGGGACCGAGGGCGGAGCCTGGGAGGGATCCAAGCCCACAGCCTGAATATCTCGTTCGATATAAACATCCTTATCCGGCCTGACTCTCCAGCTAAGGGCCCAATCGACCGCAAAATCATCCCGGACATCGATGTCGTCGTCGACTACGACGGTAATCTTTCCAAAGCCCGATCGCAGCGACCAGATCCCATACATGGTCTGCTTCACCTGGCCTTCGAATTGCTTTTTCAACGACACGACAACGTAGGCCCCGCTTCCGCCCGCCTCTTTGAGTCTAACGTCCCGGACCGGTAGATTGAGGACATACTTGAGATGTTTGAATAGCGGCCACTCCCGGCCGATGCCGCGAATGCAGCTCGACTCCGATGGGGGCCGCTGGCTGATGAACGCCTGGTAGATGGGGTTGTTCCGGAAAGTCATGCACTTGATGACAAAGAAGGGGTGTTGTCCGGCCGGACCCATATATCCCGTGTACTCTCCGAAGGGGCCCTCCAATTCGCGCGCATTAGCCGGGATCTCGCCTTCGAGCACGATCTCGGCGGTTGCCGGGACTTCCAGAGGAACCGTTTCGCACGGAACCAGGTCCACGGGCTCGCCGCGGAGCCCCCCGGCGACGGCAAACTCGTCCAGGGTTTCGGACATCTTCGAAACCGAAACATACCCTATGGAGGGGTCGGCGCCGATGACGACTGCTACCGGGGTGGGTTTGTTTTGGTCATCATTTTTTTTCACATGCCAGGCCGCGTCTTGAACCTTGCCGATGAGGAAGCCGGTCTTGTTGGGACCTTTCACCTCCATGCGGTAGGTCCCGACATTGCGGACGCCGGTTTCCGGATCTTTCGTGATCACGTAAGGCGAGGTGAAGAACGGCCCCGGATCCTCTCCCACCGTCCAGATCGGCACCGGCAGCTTCCGAATATCCACCTTATCACCCATCAAGATATTCTCCTTGCAGGGCCCGCTCTTGACGATGCGCGGCGGGATGGGTTTCTCCAAGGCCTGATCCCACTTGCGGTTGATCCCTTCCACCGTATCCGTCTCCAGTCCGATCGCGTAGATCTCCCGTGATGCCCCGAGCACGCCGGCGACCAGCGGGATGTTGAAACCCTTGATTCTTTCGAACATCAGCGCCGGCCTCTTCGCGGGCGCCATCTTGTAAAAGAGCTGCCGGCATACCGCGGCGATCTCCCAATCTTTATCGACCTCTTTTCTGACTCGTTTGAGCTTCCCCCTTTCTTCGAGGGCTGCGAGATAGGAACGAAGATCCCGGTATGCCATTTCTCCTCCTGGGCGAAGCGGTTGATGTTATTGCTCTGCGCAGTCAGCTATTATTTCTCATATTAACAGTCAATATGTCAACTAATATGCCGGGAGAGCAAGAAGGCTGCTAATCCGTGGACCGGGAATGGGGTGAATTTAGCTCACGCGCGGATCTCGGTGCGCATGAATTTGATGTAGGAAATTGCGAAGCAGACAGCGACCAATGCGATCAGGGTTGCGATCTGGGGCAGGATGAGCAAGAGACTTTGCCCCAGGGCCAAAGGGGTCTGCAGCATGCCCTGGGTCTGTTCCGGAAGAGCCACCCCGAGGCCGCGCGCCAAATTGAGCAGCACCTGCACTGTTTCTCCATAGAGGGTGCTCGGAGATATACGGCTGATCATGTTTGCAATAGCCACCTGACGGACCACCGCCTCAGGCGTTGACGGGTCCGGGACGATGACCCCGGCGATGATCTGAGCGATCAGCGGGGCAAAAATTGTCAG
>Ga0155283_1012_pt2 | contig 17156 bp, 13 predicted proteins | sample RifCSPhighO2_02_FD_106251 | JGI IMG/M metagenome (GOLD analysis project Ga0155283, IMG submission 106251) | Deltaproteobacteria bacterium RIFCSPHIGHO2_02_FULL_60_17 | reverse complement strand
CGTAAGAGTCGTCCTCGACCCGGGCCGAGCGAAACTCGCCGTCGACGAAGCGGATTTTTCCTTCTAAGCCGCGCTCGCGATTGAGTTTCTGCGCCACCGCATTCACATTCGGCCAATCGAGTTGGGTGACCTGGGCCGTGGGGTCGCGGCTGAGTATAGTCATGCCAAATATACTCGAGCCGCCGGCGATGTCCAAGACGCTGAGTCCTTGTCTCTTGGTTCCGATCCCTAGGATATCGCACAACGCCTTAGCCACCGGCTCGGCGATGGGAATGATGCCGACCACAAGCTTTTCCCACACTTCGAGCTCCGCGCCCGTGTCCATGCGGCTGAGCGGCAAGCCGCTCAGAGCGTCTCTTTCAGATGGGCCATGCCGTCCCAGAGCGCGAGCGCCACGTGGCGGAAGTCGCCGATATAAGAGGGCTTGCCGCGCACTAAAAAGGCCTCGCTCACCGGCGCGAGAAAATATTTTCCTGCCCGCTTCTCCACCAGGGAGAGGGCGATCAGGCCGTCCAGGACGATGCGGGTGGCCCGGAGGTCGGTCGCGGCTTCCCGCGCGATCTCTTCGTGGGAGTGAAAGCCCTTGTGGAGCAGAGTAAAAAAATCAAACTCGATCGCGGCGTCGAGAATCCTGCTGTTGCCGAAATCTCCCAGCAGGCGCATCAACGGCCGGGGGGAAAGGGTCTCTCTTGTGTCGCGTGGCTGGCTCACGGTCAGGGAGCTAGAGCCCTTCTTTTTTGACGGATTGATACACGCCCTCGAAGAACCAGGCGAAGTAGGCAATGCCCATGCGCAGGCAATACTCCAGGCTGAATCCTGGGCGGGTCTCCGCCCGTCCTTCTTCGAGCATCTTTTTCAAGACCATCCAGTCGAGACCCGCGTGCGCCATCACGCCGTCGTGTTCTTCGAGATCCGCTTGTGCATGGACGCGGAAGTAAACGATCTTTTCCTCGGGAATCCTGTATGCCTTTCTCAGCGCCCCGCCGAAGAACTTGGCCCAATGACCGACCGCTTCCTCCACGCAGAACGAGGCCCACCATTCGGCCATCGTGCCTTCGTAGAGCACCCCGCGATAGTATTCCAAAAACGCGCGGCACTCGGGGAGCATCTCATACTCGATCATCTCGTCGTCGGTAAGGCCGAAGTTCCTCCCTTGCTCCAGCACGATGCGGATATGGCCCGGCGGCGTCGGGTGGATCATCTCGTCGGCGACGTGGTTGGCGAAGTGCTGCTGCAATTCGGGATGGCGCTTGAAGAACGGCAGGTGGCGTTGGTAGGCGATGCCGTGAAAGTTGTTGATCTCGGCGACGAAGCCGTACCAGTTCTGCCAAAAGAGCTTGATCGCCTCCATTGGCAAGGTTCCCTTGGCTAGTTCCGTGTGAAACCGGCCCTTGAAGAGCCAACGGTCCGCCAGCCCCATCAAATACTCCTTGAGTTCCGCGACCACCGCCTCGGCCTCTTTCGGCGACAGTTTCTTGCCGAAATAATCTTTCTTATCAGTTCTTGCCATTTTTGCTCCTTCAGGTGAGGGTCCCTGGGTTTAAAATATTATTGGGGTCGACAAGCTGCTTGATCTCCTTGACGAGATCGTAAAGGTTCTCCAGCCGCTGGTAGGGATAGGGTCCTTTGGTGCTGAGGGTCGGCGCGGTCCAGACCACTCCCCTCTGATTGCCGAACTCCGCCACCTTGCCCATCCAGCGGCGCAGCTTGGCCACATCCTCGTCGTCGTAGGGATTGTAAAAGACGAAGTATTCCTCTTTAAGCGCGAGGTCCCGGGTCACGTAGCTGTCATGCTGCGGCGAGTGCTCGGGGTCCCACAGGCCGCATTCCCTCTTGGCGGCCTCGTCCAGGTCGTACATCTCTTTTAGAAAAGTGATCGGATACATCTTGGAAGTGACGGCGAACATCCCGGTGTGGCGGATCACCGAGCCGCACCAGCCGTCCGGCCCCATGATGTGGAAGTCCGGCCAGCCGTGCAGGCCGTGCTCCTGGGCCTTCGCCCCCATGCCCTTCTCGGCGATCTCCCGCACCTCGACGGCGCGTTCGGCGTCGTAAATCTTCCTCATCCGCTTCTCTTTGTAGGCGAGCTCTTCCGCGTCGCGCGCGAACAGCATCGTCTTTAAGAAAAACCAGGCGTCTTCGGGGACCCTGGATTTGTCGTAGAGCCCTTCCTCCATGGGCCAGTGGTACTGCCAGCGGTCGGTGAAATGGATATCATAGACGACCTCGCCCTTGACGAGCTGGAGCATCGCCTCCTGGACATTCTCGAGCTGGTCGCGCCGGAACGTGTAGCAGTAATCGTGCAGCCACTCCCTCTTTCCCTCGATGGCGCGCAGACAGACCTTGCTGATGATTCCCAGCGCCCCGGCCGAGAGAGTGAACAGGCCGAGGAGATCCGGCAGGTGAATCCATTTTTGAAACGGCCCAAACGTCGTCCCCTGATTGGCCAGCGCCCCCAGGCGCAATGGCGTGCCGTTTGCCAGAATCACTTCCAGGCCGATCACCAGATCCGCGATCCAGCCGTAGCGGGTCATGCCGTAGCCGATGCCCCCCTTGCTCACCATCGCGCCGATGACGACCGAGGGACCGTAGGTCCCGAAGTTGGGCAGCATCAAACCATGCTGTCTCAGGGCGTGGTGAATGGCGTAGACGCTCGCCCCCCCTTCGGCGATCACGTATTGCAGCTGGGGGTTCACCTCGAAGACTTTGTCCATCCCGAGCATGTCGAGGAGGATGCCTCCCTTGAGGGGGGAGCTGATTCCCATTCCCACGCCGCCCTTGGCGACGATGGGGATCTTGTGCTCGTTGGCGAAGCTCAAGATCTCGGCCAGCCGGTGGCGGCCGCTGCCGTCCGATTCCATACGGACGATGACATCCGGCAGCGCCCGGTAGGCGCCGTAGGCAAGGGTGTGCTGGTAGTTGATCTTGTCGATGGGGTTGGTGGAGACAAAGCGCGGGCCGACGATCTCTTTGAGCTTGGCTACGATCTCATCGAGGGAAAGCATAGGTTCGTTATCCGTTACTCGTGAATCGTTACTCATTAGCCCGGAAACGAATAACGAATAACCAATAACGAGTAACTACATCAGATCTGCAAGTGGCTGCCGCCGGTGATCAGGACGTGGCTCCCGGTTAGCATATCCGCCGCCTCGCTGGCAAGGAACGCGATAGTGCCCGCGACATCCTCCGGGTATAGGTGCTTTCGCAGCGGCCTGGTCTGGCGCACCCTTTCCTTAAATTCTTCGGGCATGATCGCCGAGGCGTCGGTCAGGGTGAAAGCGGGGGTGACCACGTTGACGGTGATTCCCAGAGGGCCGAGCTCGATCGCCATGGTATTGGCCATCGCCTCCAGCGCGGCTTTGGCCGCGGCGTAGGCCCCCATCCTGGGCAGCGGCTGCTGCGCCAGACGCGTGCTGACGACGATGATCTTACCCTTTTTCTTTTCCGTCATGCCGGGGACGAATGCGCGCGTGCAGTTGTAGAAGGCCGCGAGCTCGTGGCGGGTCGCCTGCTCCAGCCCCTCCCATGAGATCTGATGGAGCGGGTTCACCTCAAAGGGGAAGTAGGCGTTGTTCACCAGTACATCCACCCCGGAAAATCTCTTGTCTACCGCCCGCGCCATCTCCTCCACCTGTTCCGGTCGCGTCACGTCGGCCTGAAAGATCATTCCCCTGCCGCCCGACTGCTCCACCTCTTTCAGGACCTCCGCGGCCTTGTCGCGGTTCTGAAGGTAGTTGATGACGACGGCGGCGCCTCCCTTGGCCAGCCGCTTTGCCGCGGCGGCGCCGATGCCCCGGCTCGCCCCCGTAATGAGAACGACCTTGCCGCTCAAGGACTCTCCCTTCTGACTCATCTGGGTTCTACGCGATTTGCCTATATGGCGACGGCGTCTTCGGCGGCGCCCTTTTCGTACTTGGCGGCGTTTTCCTTGAAGGAGAGGAATTTCATGCGCACGTAGGGCGAGGTATAGCCGTTGAGGATGCGCTCTATGCGGCCGGGCTTGCTATAAAAGCCTTGAAACGCCCAGCCGGTGAGCTCGCCGAGCTGCTGCCGGGTCAGGTGCTTGGTCGGCATGATGCAGTGCTCGAGATCATAGAGGCTCAGATCCTTGATCTCGACCAGGTTCTCTTTGACCGCCCGCTTGTAGATGGGAGATCCCGGGATGGGGTTGAGGAGCTGGATCATGACGATGTCCGGATCGATCTCATCGACGGCGCGGAACCGCTGGCGGATCTTGGCTTCGTCGTCCTCCCAGAAGCCGTTGAGGTAGGTGGCGATGGTGGAGATATCGTTCCGGCGCAGGAATTGGACCAATTCCTTGAGCTCCTTGACCCCGACTTTCATCGGGCCCTTGCGCGCCTCGGCGATTTCCTCGTCCGTGCCGCCGTCGATCCCGATCAGCACCTGGTACATCCCGACCTTGCGCAGCCGCGGGATCAGGTCGGCGTCGCGGATGAAGTTTTGCGCCCGCCCCAGGCAGAACCAGCTCATGTCGAGCTTCTTCTTTTCCAGCTCCTCCACCAGATCGACCATCTTTTGCCGGTCGGAGTTGAAGTCGTCGTCCATGAAGGTGAGCGCCTTCACCCCGTATTTCTTGTGCAGCAGCTCCATCTCCTCCGCGACCTTTTTGCCTCCCCGGGTGCGGTGCAAGGTGAAATCGCGGGGGTTGCGCGGATCGACAAGCCACCACTCGTAACAAAAATGGCACGCCCCCTCGCAGCCCCTGGAGGTCACCGCTTCGTTGTAGTTGGGGAGCACGGAGTAACCGTAGTAGCGATCCATGGGAAAAAGATCGTAGGCGGGCATCGGCAGCTCGTCGAGGTTGGCGATGACTCCCCTGGCGGGCGTCAACACGACCTCGCTTCCCTTGCGGTAACAGAGACCGCGGATCTCGCTGAAGTTTGGCGCCGGCTTCTTAAGCTCCTCCAGCAGCTCCCACAGGGGGTACTCGTTGTCCCCGAAGACGCCCACGATGGCGAAATCGAGCTGGGGGTTCTCCCCCATGATTTCTCTGGGGATAGCGGTGTACATGAGTCCGCCGCCCACGGTAACGGTCTCGGGGGCGAGCTCCTTGATCCGCCTCATGGCTTCATGGAAACGGTTGAGCTGAGCCGCCCCCCCCGCGGCCGGGATGACGCTGCCGAAGAAGACCACGTCCGGCTTTCCTCTGCGGACCTCGTCCAGCATTTCGCCGTCGTTGAGGCCGAGGGCGCGGCAATCGAGGACCTCCACCTGCGCGCACTTTTTCTCGCGAATGAAGCCCGCAAGCTGGGTATAGAGAGAATTGCAGGCCAGATGGCGGTTGCCCCAAGGCGCCCAATTGCCCATGGGCGGGGTTATGAAGAGAAGTTTCATTATCTCTCCCTAAAGGTCTAAAAGGTTAGCACATAAACTATTTAATAGTAAATTAATTGTCAAGGCTGATTCCGGACGGCAACATAAGTTTTCCTAACTACCCGGAAGGGTGGGATAGGAAAATACCCGATAATCCCCATTGACATTATCGAGCCCATCTGTTAACCGTTCAGCAAATCCAGGCCCGTAACGCAGGGGCTAAAGGGAACGGAGGGCATGCCTATGGCCGAGCAAACAGCTCAAGAAGAGGTGCTATTAGATGTCAGGGTAGCCGAGGCTTCCAGGCTCTATAAGTTTTACCTCAACCAGGAAAAGAAGATTTTGGGAACGACCGCGGTGCTGGTCTTCCTTAGCATTTGGGAGCTGACCGGCGGGGTCTTGCAACTCATCAATCCTATGTTTATGAGCGCCCCTTCGCTCATCTGGAAAGCCGCTGTCCAGCTCGTTACATCGGGGGAGATCTATAATGATCTCTACGTGAGCGGGGTCGAATTCGCCTGGGGATATTTCCTTTCGGTCATCTTCGCCATTCCTTTTGGCATCATGGTAGGGTGGTATAAAAGGATGAGCTACATCTTTGATCCTTTCATCAATGCGATGAACGCTACCCCGCGCGTCGCCCTCTTGCCCCTGGTCATCATCTGGCTGGGCATCGGCATCCTTTCCAAGGTCGGAATCATCTTTCTCGGCGCCGTCTTCCCCATGTTGATCAATACGCGTGACGGGGTGAAGACCACGCCTCTCAACCTCCTCAATGCTGCCAGGAGCTTCGGCGCTTCCGAGTGGCAGATCTTTAAGAGCGTGGTGCTTCCTTCCACTGTTCCTTTTATCCTTACCGGTTTAAGACTCGGGGTGGGCAGGGCGCTCATCGGCGTCATGGTCGGCGAGCTTTATGCCGCCACCGCGGGAATCGGCTTCATGATCACCGTGGCGGGCGCGACCTTTCAGACCGATAAGGTCTTTGTCGGCGTCCTGATCTTCGCCATCTCGGGAATGGTCGCTATGGAGTTGTTGACCAAGCTAGAAAGTAAGTTTGATAAGTGGCGGCCCAAGGTGGGGGCGGCTGCGTAGTTTTTCTTCGGTCCTGTCGATTACGCTCAAAGGTGGCCTTGCGGAGAAATCCGGGGCCGCCTTTTTTGTCCCGGGGCGCTCCGGGAGAAGGCGTGCCGCCGCGCCCGCCCGGCGCCGCTCGAAAAAGATCAATTGCTTTCGTCTCCGGGGTTCTATACCATTCCACAGGCTGAGGCCTGAGAGTTTAACGGATCAAAGGGAGCCATATGAAGGGTTTAACCCGTTTGTTTTTTTTCGCTGTTTTAATTCTTATCATATTTTTCGGCCAGACGATTTCTCTCTATACCGACTGGCTCTGGTTTCAAGAGGTCGGCTACACCAAGATCTTTACTACCAGCCTGACCTTTAAGCTTGCCCTGGCCTTGGTTTTTGGCGGGCTCTTTTTCCTGCTGGTCTATTTTAACGTCAAGCTGGCAGCCCGAGCGCCCAGGGGCGTTCGTTTTTTGGAGCAGGAAAATGCCATCGAGCTGCCCAGTCCTGAGCTCGTCGATCCGGTGCTCCGGCGTTTGCTTCTGCCGATAGCCATTCTACTGGGGCTCTTTGCCGCGCCGCAGGCGGCGGGCCATTGGCAGTCTTTACTGCTATTTTTCAACTCAGTTCCCTTCGGCATTGCGGACCCTCTCTTCGGTCGAGATATCAGCTTCTATGTTTTTCGTCTGCCGGCCCTCACGGCCTTATACAACTGGCTCACCTTCTCCCTTGGGCTGACCATTCTGGCGACCGCCTTCACTTATCTCCTTTACCGGGGTGTCCAGTACGGTCCGCGAGGGTTGTTTCTCAGCGATCGGGCCAGGGGACATCTGCTTTGCCTACTTGCCGTATTCCTGCTGGTTAAGGCCGGAGGGTACTATTTGGATGCCTTCGAGCTCCTTTATTCATCCAGGGGAGCTGCCTACGGCGCCACCTATGCGGATGTCTATGCCAACCTCCCGGCTCTCCGCGTTCTAGCTTTGCTGGCTCTGATTGCTTCCGGGCTTTCTCTCCTCCAAATCTATCGACCGGGGTTTAAGTACCTTTTCGTTGGCGTGGGAGGGCTGATCTTGGTCCATCTGGCAGGGTTGAATCTCTATCCTTCCTTTGTGCAGCGTTTTCGCGTGGTGCCCAACGAGGCCGTAGCGGAGCGTATGTTTATCGAACGCAACATCCAGTTCACGCGGCGCGCCTATGGTTTGGATAAAATCGAGAGCAAAGACTTTCCGGCCGATGAAAAGCTCACCGCCGCCGATTTGAGGCGCAACGACCCGACGATCAAGAACATCCGGCTGTGGGAGCATCGTCCGCTGCTGGCGACCTACGCTCAGCTCCAGGAGATCCGCACCTATTATAAGTTCGTCGATGTTGATAACGACCGCTACTTGATCGACGGCACCTATCGCCAGGTCATGCTTTCGGCCCGTGAGATTTCCCACCAACATCTACCTAGCCGCATCTGGATCAACGAGCACCTCACCTACACGCACGGTTATGGCGTGGTCTTCGGGCCGGTCAATCAGGTCACCCCGGAGGGCTTGCCGGAGTTCTTTATCAAGGATATTCCGCCGGTTTCAGTTGGGCCGCTTAAGATTACCCGGCCAGAAATCTACTACGGTGAGTTGGCCAACGATTATGTCTTTGTAAAGACCAAGGCCCAAGAGCTCGATTATCCTGCGGGCGACCAGAATATCTACACGGCATACACCGGCAAGGGAGGCGTTCCCGTCAGCTCTTTGTGGCGGAAGTTACTCTTTTCGGCGCGCTATGCAACCCTGAGAATCGCCCTCTCCAACGATGTTACCAGAGAGAGCCGCATCCTTTACCACCGCCAGATCCAGGAACGGGTTATGAAAATCGCCCCTTTCATTACCTTCGATCGGGACGCTTATCTCGTCATCGCCCAAGGGGGTCGCCTCTTCTGGATCATCGACGGCTATACGACCTCGGACCGTTACCCGTACTCGGAGCCCACCCGGAGAGTGGGAAACTACATTCGCAACTCGGTTAAGGCGGTTGTGGATGCCTACGACGGAACCGTCAGTTTTTATCTCAGCAGCCCGGATGATCCTATTATCCTGGCTTACGCAAAGATCTTTCCAGGCCTGCTCAAGCGTATGGAGGCCATGCCCGAAGATCTTCGCGCTCACATCCGCTATCCCGAGGATCTATTTGTTATCCAGACGCGCATGTACGCCACCTATCACATGCAGGATCCGCAGGTTTTCTATAATAAGGAGGACCTGCTGAGCATCCCGCGTAAGGCAGTGGACGGGCAGGACCGGGAGATGGAGCCCTATTATACGATCATGCGGCTTCCCGGAGAAAAAAAGGAGGAGTTTGTCCTTCTCCTCCCGTTTACGCCCAACAAGAAGGACAATATGCGGGCGTGGCTGGCGGCGCGGAGCGATCCGCCCCACTACGGCAAGCTGATTGCCTTGGACTTTCCCAAGGCGAAACTGGTCTACGGACCGAAGCAGATCGATGCCCGGATCGACCAGGATGCCTCTATTTCCCAACAGCTCAGTCTCTGGAACCAGAGGGGTTCGCAGGCAATTCGGGGAAGCCTGTTAGCCATTCCCATTGAACAGTCCCTTCTCTATATTCAGCCCCTTTATCTGGCGGCGGAAAAGGGCTCTCTTCCGGAACTCAAGCGGGTCATCGTGGCCTTCGGCAACCAGATCGCCATGGAGGAAAACCTGGAACTTGCTCTCCAGCGCATTTTCGGTGGTCGGGCGGCACCTGTAACGGTTCAAACGGGCCAGGTGAGTGCGTCCGCCGGGGTCGCGGGAGCGGACAAGAGCCTGGCTCGCCGGGCCATGGAACATTACACGCGCTCCCAAGAGTACCTGCGCCAGGGGAATTTGGCGGGATTCGGCGAGGAGCTGAAGAGACTCGAAGCGCTGCTCAAGGAGATGCAGAAGGGGCGCTGAGCACGAGCAACGATCACGAGAAACGATACAGCCGCCACACACAAGAGTAACGATGGGGTGGGTATGATCCGCGTGGAGGCTCTCAGGAAGTCTTTTAAGACTAAGGAGGGCGGGGTAGACGCCCTTGCGGGGATAAGTTTCGAAGTCAGGCAGGGAAGCTTCTTTACGCTGCTGGGCCCGTCGGGCTGCGGCAAGACCACCACGCTGCGCTGCGTTGCCGGGTTGGAGCGCCCGGATGACGGGGAAATCGTCATCGGCGATCGTAGAGTATTTTCTTTCCGGGAGCGGCTCTTCGTTCCCGGCAACAAGCGGGATATCGGGATGGTTTTCCAATCCTATGCGATCTGGCCCCATATGACCGTCTTTAAAAATGTCGCCTATCCGCTGAAGGCCAAGTACCGTCCGCGCGCTGAGATTCGGGAGAAGGTCGACCAGGCGCTCAAGCTGGTCGGCCTGGACGCGCTCGGGGATCGTCCGGCGCCGCGCCTTTCCGGCGGGCAACAGCAGCGCGTGGCGCTGGCGCGCGCCCTGGTCGGCGAGCCGCAGGTGTTGCTTCTCGATGAGCCGCTGAGCAACCTGGACGCAAAGCTGAGGAACCAGATGCGCTGGGAGCTCAAAGAGCTGCAGAATCGTCTCGGGACGACGACCCTCTACGTTACCCACGATCAGGTGGAGGCGCTGGCGATCTCGGATCAAATCGCGCTTATGAATAGAGGAAGGATTATTCAGATCGGGACCCCGCAGGAGATCTACGGCAATCCGGTGAACGAGTTCGCCGCTGACTTTATCGGCGCCGCCAATATCGTGCCGGGCGAAATACTGGAACCTCCGGACGCGCAGGGGCAGGCCAGAGTCCGCACGCCTCTCGGCGAGCTCAGGGCAACGCAGAAGGGACTTTCCCGGCCCCCGGGGCAGCGCGTGCTCGTCGCCTTCAGGCCCGAGGAGGTCTCTATCTCCGCCGAAGCGGGCTCCGCGCCGGGCGAAAACCTCTTGCGGGGAGAGATCCAGGGATTCACCTATCTTGGCGAGTCCACTGAATTCCAGGTGCTCGTGGGCGGCCATAAGATTCAGGCCAGGGGCGAGCCTGCTCAGGCGCTCCGGCGCGGCGCCTCGGTCTATCTCCGTATTCCCGTTGGCGATTGCCTGCTGATCCGGCAGGGTGAAGTATAGCGGACGCGCGGCTGCCCTGTAAGCCGCAGATTTTAACCTGCCCCATTCCGTTGCCACGCGGCCAGCCCATCGCGTAAAATCCCGCTCTAGGCAATCTTTGAAAGTTTTCTTCCAAAGGTCCGTGAGCTTTGTAAGAAACCAGCCAAATTCTTTCTTTTTACCGGTTAGCCCGCTTGACTCATAACTTGACTAATACTTGACTGATACTTGACTTATCTTTGAGTCGTCTGTAGGCTGGCTTCATGGCCTACCAGCCCGTTTTTACTATCAGTTCGGCTCTGCTCGGGACGATCGAGGAGATCGTTGCCTTAAGGGAGAAAATCCTTTCGGCAACCGTCCAAGTTGCCTGGATTCCAACGCTCCAGAAAGACAGCCGGGTCCGGAACACGCATAGTTCCACGGCTATCGAGGGTAACCCGTTGACATTGGAACAGGTGCGGGCGCTTGAAGAAGGGCAACCGCTAATGGCAGTAACTGAGCGTTCTCGCCGAGAGGTTCTCAATTACTTTGCTGGGCTTCGGTTTATGGAAAAGCGAGTAAATAAGAAACCCGTCACACATGAGGATATATTGAAGCTCCACGCGATCATCGGAGGCATGGTGATGGATCAGGGTAGGGCCGGGCGGTATCGAGACATCCGAGTGAAGGTGGGTCGTTATCTCCCCCCGCCTCCGGAACAGGTCTCCGGCCTCATGTCGGAATTGCTGGGTTGGTGGAACGAAGAGGCCTCTAAATGGTCTCCGGTCGTTACCTCTGTCATCATCCACTATCGGTTTGAGGAAATTCATCCCTTTGCAGATGGCAACGGACGCACGGGGCGCACGCTGGCCCTATGGGAGCTTTATCGCCGTGGGTTTGACACGCATCACATCTTTTCGGTGGATGAGTTTTACTGGGAGAATCGCCCCCGGTACTACGAATCGCTGGATGCAGTTCGAAAAGCGAGGGGTGACTTGACTGGTTGGCTCGAATACACGGCGGAAGGTCTTCGGCTGACGCTTGAAAAAGTATGGTCACGAGCGCAGCGGCTGATGGCGGAATCCGGGTCAAAGAGAATCGTCTTGCGACCGAGGCAAGAAAAACTCCTTAATATGCTAAGGGATCATGCAAGCCTCACACCGCGGCAGATATGGGAGGGACTTGGCGTCTCCAGACAGGGGGCGATGGACCTCTTGAAGCCTTTGATCGAGGCGGGTCTGGTCCAGCGGGTTGGCACAAAGAAATCAGGGCGATATATGCTTGTGTAAGCAATGGCACGGACGGTCAAGAATAACCACGGCTGCAAGTGCGCCGCGCTATTGTGTAGAAAATCCGCAGTGGTATAGGATGAAAAGTGATGGCCACCGTTTATGTCGCGGGAGTGGGGATGACGAAGTTCGGCAGGAGCCCTCAGACTCTCACCGAGCTCTGCTGCGAAGCGGTGAGCCGCGCGCTCTCCGATTCCGCGATTCAAGAAATAGAGGCCCTCTACCTCGGCGTGATGAACCCCGAGGAGTTCACGGGCGACAGCAATATCGCCTCCCGGATCGCCGAGGCCCTGGGGCTGACCGGCCTGCCCGCGCTCAGGATAGAGACCGCGTCTTCGGCCGGGGCGGCGGCGTTCCATGCGGCATTCCAGGCGGTAGCGTCGGGGAGCTACCGCCATGTGCTGGTACTGGGGGGAGAGAAGATGACCCACTTGAGCACCAGCGCGACGACGCGGATTCTGGCTGAGGTGATCGATAGGCAGGAGCGGCAGTGCGGCGCCACCATGCCCGCCCTGGCCGCCATGATCACGGAGAGATACCGGAAGCGGTACCGTCTCTCTCCTGCGCGCCTCGAGCGCCTGCTGTGCCGCGTGGCGATGAAAAATCATCTAAACGGCTCCCGCAACCCCTACGCCCAGTTCCAGCAGGCGATTACCGAACAGACCTACTTTTCCAGCAAGTTCGTTTCCACGCCGCTCAGGCTTTATGATTGCTCCCCGATCACCGACGGAGCGGCGGCGGCGATATTGACTTCAGAAAAGACGGATGTAGCCGTTTCCGGTGTCGGTCAGGGGACCGGACCCGTGAGTCTCAGAGAGCGCGACTCCTTTACCTCCTTCCGCGCCACGCAGATCGCGGCGGCCAGGGCCTACCGCATGGCCGGAATCTCGCCCAGGGAGATTGATTTTGCCGAAGTCCATGATGCCTTTACCTCCTTTGAGATCATCAGCACCGAGGACCTGGGATTTTTCCCCGCGGGACGGGGGGGTGATGCCGTCGAAGAAGGCAAGACGGCGCTCGATGGCCCGCTACCGGTCAATCCCTCCGGGGGGTTGAAATCGCGGGGTCATCCCGTGGGGGCGAGCGGAGTGGCGCAACTGGTTGAGGTCGTGCGGGGGTTGAGGGGGAGCGCCGGGGCCAAGCTCAAGCGCGAGGCGAAGCGCGCCCTGGCCCAGAGCACCGGCGGATTGGGGACGAATAACTTCGTCACCATCGTCGAGCGCACGGACAGTCCCCTGATGAAAAATCTCCCGCTGCCGCCCGCTCCTCCGCCCGGGCGGAAGCGCCCCGCGATCAAGCGCACCCAGCCCCCGGCGCTCAGCGAAGAGGGGCGCATCGAGACCTTTACCGTTCTCTATGTCACGCCGGACGGCTTCCTGCCGCCGCTGGCCCTGGCGCTGATTCGGGACCGGCAGGGCTCTCTCTTCATGGCCCAAGGGGAAGACGTGAGCCATTTGAAGATCGGAAGAGAGGTCTATTTGAGGCAGGTGGGAGGACGTAACGTCTTTACCGTCAAGAGCCATCTCATGAAGGTTCGCGAGGCGCTGAAGAAACTCCTGAGCCGGGTGCCGCCGCTGCCGGCGCAGCGCAGGAGGCCTGGCAAAAAGGAGACTCCATGATCCGGCGCAGCCCAAGGCGAATAGAGAAGCGCTTCAAATCTCTGCGCCGGCTTCTCGCCGAGGAGCTGCGCGAGGCGATCGTCGCGGGCAAGCTCGCGGCGGGCGAGAGGCTCTCCGAAGAAAAGCTCGCCGCTTCGCTCAAGGTCGGCCGGGTTCCGCTGCGCGAGGCCTTGAGACGGCTGGAGGCCGAAGGCTATATCACCTTTCTCTCCAACAGCGAGATCATGGTGAGCAAGCCGACGGTGGAAGACGTGCAGGATTATTACTCCATCGCCAGCGCGCTGGAGGGATTGGCCGCGAGGCTCGCCGTAGAGCGGGCCCAGCCGGAGGAGATCTCTCGCTTGCGGGAACTGCACCAGCTTCTCCGGGAGGCCTACAAGGAAAAGGACCCGGAGCGCTACTTTGAGGCGAACAGCGGCTTTCACCGGTTCATAGCGGAGATGGCGAGAAACGAGCGGCTGCACCGCCTGATTGACGAGATGCGCCACGAGATCCAGAAGACCCGCATCCTTACCCTCCACCTGCCGCAGAGGTTCGACTATTCCATGCGCGAGCACGACCAGATCCTGGACGCGTTCCTCAAGCGGAATGCGGAGCTGGCGGAGGCCGCAGTGGTCCGGCACCTGCAGAACCAGATGGAGGCGCTGGTGAGGGTATTGCATGGCTGATCTGTTGCAGGTTCGCGATCTCAAGACCTATTTTTATACCTCGCAGGGCGTGGTGAAGGCGGTGGACGGTGTCTCCTATGACATCCAGGAGGGGGAGACCGTGGCCCTGGTGGGCGAGAGCGGCTGCGGCAAGACCATGAGCGCCCTGTCGATCATGCGCCTGGTCCCCAGGCCTCAAGGGAAGATCGAGGATGGAGAGATCCTCTTCCAGGGGAGGAATCTGCTCGCGCTCGATGAGGAGGAAATGCGCAAGATCAGGGGGGCTGAGATCGCCATGATCTTTCAGGAGCCGATGAGCTCGCTCAATCCGGTGCTCACCATCGGCCGGCAGATCACCGAGACCCTGGAGGCCCATCACCCCGTCTCCGGAGAAGAGGCCAAGCGGCGCGCGCTCGACCTGCTCCGCCTGGTCGGAATACCGGACCCGGCCCAGCGCTTCTCAGACTATCCGCACCAGTTGAGCGGCGGCATGCGCCAGCGCGTGATGATCGCCATCGCGGTCAGCTGCGGGCCCAAATTGATTCTTGCCGATGAACCGACCACGGCGCTCGATGTCACCATCCAGGCGCAGATCCTGGAGCTGCTGCGCGGGCTGTCGCAGGAGTTCGGCCTGGCCATGATCATCATCACCCACAACCTCGGGGTGGTGGCCCGTTACGCCGACCGGGTCCACGTCATGTATGCGGGCAAGATCATCGAGAGCGCCAGCGCGCGCGAGATCTACCAGAATCCGCGCCACCCTTACACGCTCGGGCTGCTGCACTCCGTGCCGCGCCTGGATCAGCCGCGCCGCGCCAAGCTCGATCCCATCGAAGGACAGCCTCCGGACCTGTGGAACCTCCCCGAGGGGTGCAGCTTTGCGCCGCGCTGCAAGTTTGTGGCGGAGAGGTGTGTGCGGGAAGCTCCGCCCTTGAGAGATTTGGAAAATCATCACCGCTCCGCCTGCTGGGTGGCGGAGAACCTCGTTAATCGTTAATGGTTATTCGTTATTGGTAAATACGGGTCAGTAAAAAAAAATCATGGACTCGACGAATTCACGATTAACCAGTAACCAATATACGGGTAACGAGTGCCTCGTGGAGGTGCGCGGCCTGAAAAAATTTTTTCCGGTCTACAGCGGCTTCTTCGGGCAACGCGTCGAGGGCTGGGTGAGGGCCGTCGATGAGGTGAGTTTCACTATTAACCGGGGAGAGACGCTCGGCCTGGTGGGGGAGTCCGGCTGCGGCAAGACCACGACCGGACGCTGCGTCCTGCAGCTCGATCGACCCACGGCCGGCGAGGTTTGGTTTAATGGACAGGATCTGGCGCGGATGACTGATGCGGAGCTCCGCCCTCTACGGCGCAAGATGCAGGTTGTCTTTCAAGACCCCTACAGCTCTCTCAACCCGCGCATGACCATCGGCCAGATCATCAGCGAGCCCATACGGGTGCACCGCATCAGTCAGAACGGAGGGGAGTGTCAGGATCGAGTGGACGAGCTTCTCCAGGTGGTCGGTTTGAATCCCCTTATGGCCGGCCGCTATCCCCACGAGATGAGCGGCGGCCAAAGACAGAGGGTGGGGGTCGCCCGCGCCCTGGCCCTCGAGCCCGAATTCATCGTTTGCGATGAGCCCATATCCGCCCTGGATGTCTCCATTCAAGCGCAGATCATCAACCTCCTGGAGGAGCTGCAGGAGCGCTTTTCCCTCACTTATCTCTTCATCGCGCACGATCTCTCGGTGGTGCGTCATATCAGCGATCGGATCGCGGTGATGTACCTGGGAAAAATCGTCGAGATCGCGGACCGGCAAGAGCTCTATGAAAATCCCCTCCATCCTTATACGAAGGCGCTGCTTTCCGCGGTCCCGATCCCCGATCCGGCGGTCGAGGCCAAGCGGGAGCGCATCGTGCTGAAGGGAGAGATCCCGAGCTCCTTGAGTCCCCCGCGCGGCTGCATCTTTCATCGCCGCTGCCCGATCGCCGTTGAGGAATGTAGCCAGGGTATTCCCGAGCTCAGGGAGGTCCAACCCGGGCACTGGGCGGCCTGCATCCGCGTCTGATGACCAAAACCGACCCTTGACAGTTCCGCGGCAAATAGCATAGGTCTAAAGTCGCAAAGGAAGCCCAGTTGCCATCAGCAGGAAAGACCGGTTGGAAATCAAAGACGGAGGTGTCTCATGAAAGTTTCGAGTAGACTCGGCAGGGGCCGGTTTATCGCGAGCCTGTTGGCTGTTTTTCTCGCTCTGGTTTTCGGATCGGCCGTTGTCCCGGCCGCGGAAAAAGAACAGCCCCGCCACGGGGGAGAGTTGGTGTTCGCTGTCGGCGGGACTCCGCCTTCTTTCGACGGCCACCGGGAGACCACCTTTGCCATGCTTCATCCGGTCTCCCCTCACTACAGCACGCTTTTGCGCTTCGATCTTTTGAACTATCCGAAGATTGTCGGAGATGTGGCGGAGAGCTGGCAGATTTCCAAGGACGGGCTGACCTACACGTTCAAGCTCCACCGAGGCATTAAGTTCCACGACGGTAGTCTTCTGACTTCCAAGGACGTGCAAGCCACCTACGAGAAGATCATCTTTCCTCCCAAGGGAGTGGCCAGTGCCCGTCAGGCCTATTATTCTATGATCGTTAAAATCGAAACCCCGGACATTTACACGATCGTCTTTCACCTCAAGCATCCTTCGACCTCCCTCCTGGCCAACCTGGCCTCCCCCTGGAACTATATCTATAAGGCCGACATCCTCGCCAAGGACCCCCGCTGGTATGAGAAAAACGTCATGGGGTCCGGCCCCTTCGTTTTTGTCGAGCATGTGCCGGGTTCCCATTGGGTGGGGAAGAAGAACCCCAACTATTTTATCAAGGGCCGGCCTTACCTGGATGGCTACAGAGCGCTCTTTATTCGGGACACCGCTCCCCGGGTGGCTGCCATTCGGAGCGGGCAGGCGCTGATCGAGTTCCGTGGCTTCAGTCCCGCGGCCCGGGACGATCTCGTGAAGGCCTTGGGTAATAAGATCGTAGTTCAGGAGAGCTCCTGGATCTGCAATCTGACTGTGGTGATTAACAACGAGAAAAAACCCTTCAATGACCCGCGCGTCAGACGCGCGCTCACCCTTGCCATTGATCGGTGGGAGGGCTCCAAGGCCC